>OJQI01001027.1_pt1 | contig 13112 bp, 10 predicted proteins | sample 1598711 | NCBI WGS metagenome assembly OJQI01 (sample SAMN03922505, study PRJEB24848) | human gut metagenome | isolation source: stool sample | host: Homo sapiens | place: Germany | collected 2011-11 | reverse complement strand
GGCATACGAGATAGCGTAGCGTCTCGTGGGCTCGGTGATGTGTATAAGAGACAGATTTTAATTCCTTTCATTCCCTGCTTTTCGGCAATTGCGCCAACAGAGTGCCAACATTTTTGTCAGCTCTCCCCGTTCAAGCAGGCTGCAACGCACGCTCCGCCAATGCCGCCCACGCAGCAAAGGCCCAGTCCGGCAAAGATCTCCGGCCAGACAGCCGGTGCGGCCCAGCTCAGGCCGCTTATCAAAACCAGTACATAGGGCAGCTGCCAGCACAGGCAAAGTGCAAATGCGGCAAGCCCGGCTGCGCACAGTGTTTTGCCATTGCCCGGCTGCGGGACATGCAGTGCCCGGGCCAGCGCTGCCAAAAACACCAGTGCCGCAAGCGCCTGCCACACCGCCGCTGTAGGGGTCACGCGGTGCCAGCTGGAGCTGTTCTCCATAAAGCGCAGCAGCACGTTCCAGTAGAACAGCAGACTGCCCGCCACGGCCAGATACAGCCCACCAAAGGGCTTTTTCCACTCGTTGGGGCTGAGCCAGCAGCGGCCCATGGTGCTGAGCCACGCGGAGCACAGGCATTCCAGAATGCACCGCACAAAGCCGCCCAGACCGGAAGCTGCGCCCAGCGCGATCTGTGCACCCGCTGCGGCCAGAAAACATACTGCACCGACAAAAGCCAGAATACCGGCCAGCGGCCTGCGGCTACGCACCGCTTCCGAGTGGGAAGGCTGTGTACGGCCCACAAGCACTGCAGCCAGCACCACGATACCCAGTGCCAGATAGCGCCACCACACCGAGCCGACCACGCACAGACCGGTGACGGCATCGGTGCCAAAGGCAAGGTCTGCCGCGCGCAGCACGCCCAGCAGAATGCTCAGGATAAAAACGAACAAAACAGAAGGATTCATCAGCGTTCCTCGATCGGCTTATATTTCTGGCGCACGCCCAGATACTTGTAAGCGGGACGAATGATACGGTTAGCGAATACCACCTCTTCCACGCGGTGTGCACACCAGCCGGGCACACGGGCAATGGCGAACAGCGGGGTGTAGATATCCTCAGAGATGCCCAGCATGTTGTAGATCAGGCCGCTGAACAGGTCCACGTTGGCGCAAACCTTTTTGGGGCCGTGCTTTTCTTCGGCAAAAATCTCCGGGGCCAGGCGCTCAATGCTGCACAGCATGTTATATTCTTCATCGTAGCCTTTTTTGTAGGCAAGGCTGCGGGCGTGGTTTTTCAGGATCTGGGCGCGCGGGTCGCTCAGGGTGTACACCGCGTGGCCCATGCCGTAAATCAGGCCGCTGCCGTCACCGGCTTCCTTGCGGATGATCTTGCGCAGCATCTCGCGCACTTCGCCGTCATCCTCCGGGTGCTCCACATTGGCTAGGATGTAATCCAGCTGGTGCATAACTTTCAGGTTGGCGCCGCCGTGCTTGGGGCCTTTCAGGGCACCGATGGCCGCAGAGATGGCTGCGTATGTATCGGTGCCGGAGGAGGACAGCACACGGGTGGTAAAGGTGGAGCAGTTGCCGCCGCCGTGGTCTGCGTGAACCAGCAGGCACAGATCCAGCAAGCGTGCTTCTTCGTGGGTGAACTTCTGGTCTGCACGGTAGGAGCTCAGAATGTGCTCCGCAGTGCTCTGCCCGGCGATGGGGTAATGGAAGTACATGCTTTCGTGGTCATACACACGGCGCTTGAGCTGGTAGGCGTTCACCATCATGGTGGGCAGCTCGGCAATCAGGTTGATGCTCTGGGTCAGGATGTTGGGCAGGCTCAGATCATCGGCGTGCTCGTCATAGCTGTACATCGAAAGCACGCTGCGCGCCATCTTATTCATAATGTTGGGGGAGGGCGAGTTCATGATCATGTCGTCCGCAAAGCCCTTGGGCAGTTCGCGGTGCTCATCAATCAGCTTGCAGAACCGGGCATACTGTTCCTGGGTGGGCAGTGCGCCAAACAGCAGCAGCCACACCACTTCCTCAAACATGAAGCGGTCGTTCTTGTCGGCTTCGGCGGCCAGAGTGTCAATATCAATACCGCGGTAAACCAGGCGGCCCGAAATGGGGCGGATGGTGCCTTCGGGCAGCTTTTCGTAACCAATAACGCTGGAAACATTGGTAATGCCCGCCAGAACACCGGTGCCGTCCGGGTTGCGCAGACCGCGCTTAACGCCAAGGCGGTCCGCAATGTGGGGGTCAAGATGCTTGTTGTGCGCAATATACTCATTGCACAAAAGTTCAATATCTTCCGGGTCAAGCGCCGGAACATCCGGGTAATACATCAGATGCGCCCTCCTTACTTTCCTGCAAAAGCGCCGCTGGGGGCTTTTGCCTGCACTCTATTACCAGCACGTGCAAAAAACGGGCACAGCGCCCGCAGTGCGCCCTGCCCGCCGCCATGCGGGCCAAAAACGCTTCAAAGTGCTGAACAGTTACAATTTTATAGTATTTGAGCGCTGTAGTCAAGCATGAATCTTAAAGAATTGTAAATATGAACGAAACATGACTTTATAAAATAAAGTTTGAATCCGCAAAATACAGGTGCAACTTTAATGAATTACGTTGACAAGGCTGACCAAAATGGGTATACTCAAACTGTAATATTATTAAAACAAATTTTTTGCAGGTGTGGTTCAGCTTTTGGCAGGTTTGTCCTGCGTTAAGGCGCGGCCCACCGGCAAAAAGCAGTCCGGCAGGGCGGGGTAAACGGCCACGGCACGCCGCATCCCTGCCGCTTTTTTAGAAAGGGGCAAACCGATATGAAGGCAGTTTTGATTCCTGGTGACGGCATTGGCCGCGAAATTGCGCAGAGCGTGCGCAAAATTTCGGATGTTTTGGCAACTGGTATTGAATGGGAAGAATACGCCGCCGGCGCAGAGTACGCCGCAGAGCATGGTGAGCTTTTGCAGCCCGGCGCACTGGATGCCATTGAAGAATACGGCTGGGCGCTGAAAGGCCCCACCGCAACCCCTATCGGCAAAGGGTTCCGCAGCATCAACGTGCAGCTGCGCCAGCGCTTTAATACCTACGCCAACCTGCGCCCCGTGCGCACTCTGCCCGGTGTGCCCACCCGCTTTGAAAATGTGGACCTTGTTATTGTGCGCGAAAACACCGAGGACCTGTATAAAGGCATCGAGTACATGCTGAACGATGAGATCGCCAACGGCGTAAAGCTCATCACCAAGCCCGCCTGCGAGCGCATCTGCCGTTTTGCCTTTGATTACGCCGCCGCCAACGGCCGTAAAAAGGTGACTGCAGTCCATAAGGCCAACATCATGAAGCTGACCGACGGCATGTTCCTGTCCACCTTCCGCGAGGTCGCCAAGGATTACCCCGCCATTGAAGCAGACGACTGCATTATTGACGCCCTGTGCATGAAGCTGGTGCAGAAGCCGGAGCAGTTTGACGTTCTGGTTGCCCCCAACCTGTACGGTGATATCATCAGCGACCTGTGCGCCGGTCTGGTGGGCGGCCTGGGCTTTGCCCCCTCTGCCAACATTGGCGCCAAGACCCGCATCTATGAGGCTGTCCACGGCTCCGCCCCCGACATTGCAGGCCAGAACAAGGCCAACCCCAGCGCCATCCTGATGGCATTTGCCATGATGCTGAACGACCTGGGCATGACGGATAAGGCCGCCAGGCTGAACGCCGCCATTCTGGCACAGGTTGCCGAGGGTAAGGCTGTTACCGCGGATATTGGCGGTACCGCCACCACCACCGAATTTACTGACGCTGTTGCGGCACGGCTGTAATAAAGCCGTCTTGCAGGAAGGAGCATGAAAATGAAACTGCACGACCACGGCGTGTACCTGGTCAACGGCCAGCTGACCGATACCGCACCGGCCCATGTGACCGAAGCAGAGGCCCGCAAGGGCACCATTGCTTACGGCATTCTGAAAGCCCATAACACTGCGCCGGATATGAAAGACCTGCGCATCAAGTTTGATTCGATGACTTCCCACGATATTACTTATGTGGGCATCATCCAGACGGCGCGCGCCTCCGGCATGGAAAAGTTCCCCCTGCCGTATGTGCTGACCAACTGCCACAACTCTCTGTGTGCGGTGGGCGGCACCATCAACGAGGACGACCATCAGTTTGCCCTTTCCGCTGCGCATAAATACGGCGGCATTTATGTTCCGCCCAACATGGCAGTTATCCACAGCTATAACCGCGAGATGATGGCAGGCTGCGGCCGCATGATCCTGGGCTCTGACTCCCATACCCGCTATGGCGCACTGGGCACTATGGCCGTGGGCGAAGGCGGCGGCGAGCTGGCCAAACAGCTGGTGGGCCGTACCTATGATATGGCCATGCCCGGCGTGATCTGCGTTTACCTGACCGGCAGGCTGAACCCCGGCGTTGGCCCGCATGACGTGGCGCTGGCTCTGGTTGGCGCAACCTATGCCAACGGTTATGTGAAGAATAAGGTCATGGAATTTGTTGGCCCCGGCGTTGCCAGCCTTTCCGCAGACTGCCGCAACGGCATTGATTGTATGACCACCGAGACCACCTGCTGGTCCAGTATCTGGCAGACCGATGGCGTGACCGAGGAATACCTCGCAGGCCATGGCCGTGCCGATGCTTATAAAGAGCTGAAGCCCGCCGATGTTGCCTATTACGATGGCTGCATCGAGCTGGATCTTTCCAAGATCGAGTGCATGATCGCACTGCCCATGCATCCCAGCTATGCTTACCCCATCCGCGAACTGAAGGCAAACGCCAAGGATCTGCTGCATGAGATCGAAACCCGCGCCAATGAGCAGCTGAGCGGCAAGGTCAAGATGGATCTTGTCAGCAAAGTGCGCGCCGACGGCAGCATTTATGTGGATCAGGGCATTGTGGCTGGCTGCTCCGGCGGCACTTATGAGAACCTGTGCGCTGTGGCTGACATCCTGCGCGGCAAGAGCTGCGGCAACGGCGAGTTCAAGTTCAGCGCTTACCCGGACAGCATGCCCACCTACCTGGAGCTGGTCAAGAACGGCGTGGTGGCCGATATCGTTTCCGCTGGCGGCATCTTCCGCGAATGCTTCTGCGGCCCCTGCTTTGGCGCAGGTGATACCCCGGCCAATGGCGAGTTCAGCATCCGCCACACCACCCGCAATTTCCCCAACCGCGAAGGCTCCAAGCCCGGCGAGGGTCAAATCTCCGGCGTGGCGCTGATGGATGCCCGCTCCATTGCGGCTACCGCAGCCAACGGCGGCATTCTGACCGCAGCCAGCGAGGTTTGTGACCACGACTACACCGCACCCAAGTATCACTTTGACCGGGGTGTGTACGATAAGCGTATCTATAACGGCTGGGGCAGCCCCGAACCGGAAACTGCTCTGCGCTTTGGCCCCAACATCAAGGATTGGCCGCAGCAGCCGGAACTGACGGATGACCTGCTGGTCAAGATTGTCAGCTACATCACCGACCCTGTCACCACCACCGATGAGCTGATCCCCTCCGGTGAGACTTCTTCCTTCCGCTCCAACCCGCTGCGCCTGGCAGAGTTCACCCTGTCCCGCAAGGACCCGGCCTATGTCGGCCGCGCCAAGGCAGTCAAGGCTCTGGACGAAGCCCGCACCGCAGGCACTCTGCCGGAAGAAGTACAGGCTGTGTATGCCGCGCTGGAAAAGGCCGGTTACAAGCCGAACGCCGCAGCCACCAACATTGGCTCCGCTATCTTTGCCAATAAGCCCGGCGATGGCTCCGCACGTGAGCAGGCGGCTTCCTGCCAGCGCGTGCTGGGCGGCGCGGCCAACTTTGCCAAGGAATATGCAACCAAGCGCTACCGCTCCAACTGCATCAACTGGGGCATGTTGCCCTTCCTGGTGGAGGACCCCAGCGTGTTTGAACTGGGCGACTGCATCTACCTGCCCGGCGTGCGCAAGGCTCTGCTGGAAGCTGCCGATACCATGCCCGCCGTGGCTGTTAAGCCCGATGGCAGTGTGAAGGAGTTCGCCGTAAAGCTTGGTGCCCTGACCGATGCCGAGCGCCAGATCCTGGCCGATGGCTGCCTGATCAACTACTACAAAAATAACTGATTGATTTAATGTTTCAAAACGCCTCCCGGCGGACCGTGGGTCCAGGCCGGGAGGCGTTTTTCGCTTGGAAAAAGCGTTGAGTTAAAAAAGAATAGTGAATCATTGTGGTGGACCGCGGCACAAACATGCCGCTCAAAAATATTAGGAGATTGAGCCTTTTGAAATGTGAGACGAACAATGAAAAAATTGTAGGGCGCGATGCCCTCATCGCGCCGCAGAGAAACGTAAAGCAGTTGACGCAAACCCGCAAATCATCTGTAGGGGGACGATGACGAGCATCGTCCCGTGGCGGTTTGCCCAATGCGGGACCATTGAAAAAAAGTATTGCCTATTTAGGTTGGCGGGCGCACAATGTGTGCTCCTACGGGTGAGATGCCAATAAATGCCCGACATAACACATAAAAACTGCAATATAAAAATCACCCGCATACCGCTCCACCACCTCGCATATAAAATCCATAATAAACCCAACCCCATTTCCAATTCCTAATTCCTCATTGCTTGCGCCCAACTCCGAACTCCTCCCTCCTCCCTCCTAACTCCTAACTAAAACTGGGGTGTTCACTATGCTTCTTCCTCTCCTCATGACAACCATCGCCGGTCTGTCCACTGGTCTGGGCGGGCTGATTGCGGCGCTGTTCCGGCCAACGCCAAGGCTGATGGCGTTCTGCGGCGGCTTTGCCGGGGCGGTCATGCTGACCGTCAGTTTGGCGGACCTGGCTCCGGCGCTGCTGGATTTTTACGGGGCGCTGCTTTCACCCTTTGGCTGTGGGGCTGCGGCTGCGGCACTGCTGCTGGGTGGTATGCTGGCAGCCTGGCTGTTGGCCTGTGCTCTGCCGGACGAGGATACACTGGCCGACCGTTTTGGCTCCCGCACCCAGGGCTCTGCCATGCGGGCTGCGCTGGTAACGGGGGCAGCCCTGCTGTTGCATAACCTGCCGGAGGGCATCCTGACCCTGCTGACCAACGTCTCGGACCCGCAGCTGGGGGCGCGCACGGCACTGGCGATTGCCCTGCACAATATCCCGGAGGGATTGGCTGTTGCGGTGCCTTTTGCCTGCGCCACCGGCAGCCGGGCCAAGGGTGCCGCGGCTGCGCTGGTATCCGGCCTTGCGGAACCGGCGGGGGCCGTTTTGGCGGCACTGGTGCTGGCCCCACTGTTGACGCCGGGACTTTTGAACGGCATTGTGGCTGTGGTGGCGGGCATTATGCTGTGGGTGGCGGCTGCCCAGCTGCTGCCCGCGGCGTTTGAACCGGCGTGGCGCAAAATGGGGGTGACAGGCTTTTGCACGGGGGTGCTGATGATGATTCTTGGCATTGCAGCGTTGGCTTGATTGTGGTATACTATAACCTGTATTTGTCTGGGGTGCAAATAGTGCCTGGAAACCATGCAGGGGAGGGAAAATATCCATGCCATACCGCCGCAGCTGCGCCGCGTGCGCACTGGCAGCCGCGCTGCTGCTTTCCGGCTGTTCTGCCGTAACCGGCAGCGATGTGGAATCCCTGCTGCGCGCGCCGCAGGCTTCCGGCGAGACGAGCGCCGTACAAAAGGCGCTCAACAGCGCCCTTGGTGTAACCGCGACCCTGAAATACCCTGCCAGCGGCGATTTTCTTTCCCCTCTTTTGTTTGGCGATTGGGATGGTGACGGCCAGGATGAAGCCGCCGTGCTGTACACGCTGGATGCCTCTGCGGGCAATGTGTACCTGGCTGTTCTGGAACCGACCGAGGAAAACGGCTGGCGGGTGACGCAGACGGCAGAAGGGCTTTCCAGCGAGGTGGAAAGCGTGAACACCGCCCATCTGCGGGATGAAAATTCCTTGCAGATCCTTGTCGGCTATGCCAGCGCCCAGGGCGACCGTTATATGGTGGTGTATCTGTACACCGAGGATGGCCTGCAGATCATCATCAAGCAGGCATACACCGAAATGATCCTTGCCAACCTGACGGGCGGAGAGGGCACCCAGGATTTGGTATTGGCCCTGCCCGCTGAGCAGGAGGGCGGCGGCCTGAACCTGCAGCTGCTGACCAACACCGAGGATGGCTTCCGCTCTGCCCAGACCCTTGCGATTGGTGATTACAGCGGCTGTGCGGCCCTGCACGCGGGCATTGGTGCGGACGATGGCAACTATCTGGTGGTGGATGGCTGGACCGGTGCTTCCGGCACCAGCCTGGCAAGCTCTATTGTAGTGTATGACCCGGAAACCCGATTTTTGCAGACCTACCGCCCGGCGGGCGTGGCCAACCTGACCAAAGCGACCCTGCGGTATGACGCCGCACTGGTCAGCACCGATCTGGACGGCAACGGAACGATCGAGATTCCCACGATGATCGATGACGGCGGCAAAATTTCCACCGGAATGGACAAGCGGCTGCGCTTTATCCTGTGGCGGGATTTTGCCGCGGAGGATGAGACCGGTAGCCACTTTGGTGTGTATGACAGCGAGTACAGCTTCTTTCTGGCGCTGCCGGAATCCATGCACGGCTCGGTGCTGCTGCGCACCAACCGGGATGGCAGCGGCTGGATGGTGTGCAACCGCGAGGGTACCACAGTTTATTGCGAACTGCGCCTGACCGACCCCGCCAAAGAAACCCAAACCCCGGACATCGACGGGGAACAGACCGAAGCCGGGGAGTACCGCCGCATTGCCAACATTGGCAGCCAGCAGCTGCAGGCCCGCGTGGTGACCCCGTATTATGGCCTGAGTATTGACGATATCATCCACGGAACAACCGTGTTCCGTTAAAAAAACTAAAAATATACGGTAAAACGCGCATGTCTATCTGCGGGCGGTGCGCCATAACAATCAGGCGGCGGGAAACAGAATCCCGACCGGGAAAGGAAAAACAATGAAACGTATTCTGGTCGTAGAAGACGAAGCCAGCATCCGCGAACTTGTGGCACTGAACCTGAAAATGACAGGCTGGGAAGTATTGGAAGCCCCCAGCGCGGAACGTGCGCTGGAGTTGATCCAGAAAAATCCCCCCTGCGATGTAGCGCTGCTGGATATCATGCTGCCGGGCATGGATGGGTTTTCGCTGTGCGAAACCATCCGCCACGGCGACCCGTACATCGGTATTATTATGGCGTCCGCCAAAGGGCAGGAGAGCGATAAGATCCGCGGCCTTTCCATCGGCGCGGATGATTACATCACCAAGCCGTTCTCGGTGTCGGAGCTGATGGCCCGTGTGGAAGCGCTGGCCCGCCGAGTGCGCCGCAGCGCCACTGCGGACGATGAACAGGCAGGCTCCGAGCCGGATCAGCTGGTCAGCGGCCCCTTTGTGCTGGATGAAAAAAGCCGCGTGCTGTACAAATCCGGCAAGCCCATTGACCTGACCCAGGTGGAATTTCAGATCATGGAGCTGTTTTTCCGCAACCCCGGCACTGCCCTGGTGCGCGAAAAGATCCTGGAAGGCGTTTGGGGCAAGGGGTATTTCGGCGATGTCAAGATCGTGGATGTCAACATCCGCCGCCTGCGCATGAAAGTGGAAGATGAACCCAGCAGCCCCCAGCACATTTTGACCGTCTGGGGCTATGGCTACCGCTGGAACGCATAATTACCGCATTTTTATGGAAAGGGGGCTGCCGCCTGTGCAGAGCATTACCCGCCGCTGGCTGCGCGGCAGCCTGCTGATTACCATTTGCATCCTGGCTGCGGCGCTGGGGCTGTTTTTGTATTACAGCCACCAGAATTTGTACGGCGGGGTGCAGCGTGCCATGCAGGCGCGGTTTTCCACCGTGGAGGGGCGTTTGCAGGCAACCGGCACCGCCGGCAGCAGCCAGGCAACGTCTGAAAGCCGCAGCCAGTCCCTGCGCCGCACGGTGGAACAGTTTGATGAAAAAGATAAGTTCGAGTTCATGCTGTTGGATTCCTCCGGCGTGGTGCTGGCAACCTCCAGCGGCACCATGAACAAGAATCTGCTGAGCGAGGGCAGGGATTTTTATCAGGCTGTCACCGGCTCCACCGGCAGCGGCATGGTCACTTTCCGCACAGCGGACGGCGAACACGTGATGGCTGTTACCAGCCTGGTGCCTTATGCGGCGGGCAATGTGACGGCCATGCGCCTTGTTACCAGCCTGACGCTGGTGGACCGCCAGTGGTACAGCACGCTGATGGTTTCGTTCGGCGTGGCGGCGGTGGTGCTGGGGTTTGCGGTGTTCAGCGGCCTGTTTTTTATCCGCACCATTGTGCGGCCGCTGGGCCAGGTGGAAGCCACCGCCAATCGCATTGCCCACGGCGATTTGACCACCCGCCTGCCGGATGCCCCGTATGACGATGAGATCGGCCGCCTGTGCAAAGCCATCAACCAGATGGCCGAGGACCTGACAAAAACGGAACGGATGAAAAACGAGTTCATCTCCTCTGTCAGCCACGAACTGCGCACTCCGCTGACCAGCATCAAAGGCTGGGTGGAAACCATCGCCAACATCCGTGACCCCGATGACGAAAACTACCGCAAGGGTATTACCATTATCCGCAGTGAGACCGACCGCCTGTATGATATGGTGGAGGAACTGCTGGATTTTTCCCGCCTGCAAAACGGCATCAAGCTGAACTGCGAGGTGCTGGATTTTGTGGCCGAAGCCACCGATGCTGCCCTGTTTGTGGAAGCCCGCATCCGGCAGGAGGGGCTGCACCTTGTGTATGACGAACCGCCGGAGCCGTATCCTGTTTGGGCTGACCCCGCCCGCCTGCGCCAGGTGTTTGTCAACGTATTTGATAACGCCATCAAATATTCGCCGCCGGAAGGAACCATTTTCTTTACTCTGACCCGCACCGCCACCACCGTAACGGCCAGCATCCGGGACCAGGGCCGCGGCATTGCGCCGGATGACCTGCAAAACGTAAAGATGAAATTCTTCAAAGCCAAAAACGCCGTGCGTGGTTCCGGCATCGGCCTGGCGGTGGTGGATGAGATCACCAAAGCACTGGGCGGTACGGCGGATATCACCTCAACGTTGGGGCAGGGTACCACCGTTACCATCACCCTGCCCATCTACCACGCTGGGCAGGAACATCTGCACGCGCCGATTTGACCGCAAAAATAAAGGAGAACCCATGCCGCAAGAACAACGTCCAACTGAAAAATTCCGTACCTCTGTGGGCGGCCAGGCCCTGATGGAGGGCATTATGATGCGCGGCCCTGAAAAAATCTGCTGCGCGGTACGCCGCCCGGACGGCACGATTGATCTGAGCTATTCCGATGTGACCACCCACTGGTACAATAAAGTTCCCCTGGTGCGCGGAGTGTGCAATATGGTGGAAAACCTGATGAACGGGTACAAATACCTGATGCACTCCGCCGATATTGCCATGACGGAAGAGGAAAAAGAGGAAGAAAAGCAGAACGAGAGCAAGCTGGACCGCTGGCTGGACGAACACGCCGGCCCCAAGGTACAAAGTGCGCTGATGACCCTTTCCGCCTGCGCAGGTGTAGTGCTGGCAATTTTTCTGTTTACCTTTCTGCCTACGTTCCTGACTGGGCTGGCGGCAAAAGTGATCCCCATGGGGCGCTGGCCGCGGGTCATCTTGGAAGCAGTGCTCAAGCTGGCAATCTTTTTGGGTTACATGTTCCTCTGCACCCGCATGAAGGAAATCCACCGCATGTTCCAGTACCACGGGGCTGAGCACAAAACGATTGCCTGCTATGAGGCAGGTGAGGAATTGACGCTTGCTAACATCCGCAGACATACGCGGTTCCACCCCCGCTGCGGCACCAGTTTTTTGATTCTGGTCATTCTGGTCAGCATTGTGCTGTATGCGGTGCTGCCGTGGAGCGGTACCATGCTGCGCGTGCTGTACAAGCTGGCCATGCTGCCGCTGCTGGTGGGCATCTGTTATGAGATTTTGAAGTGGGCAGGGCGTTCCAACTCGCTGCTGGCACGGGCTGTTTCGGTGCCGGGGCTTTGGCTGCAGCACCTGACGACCTTTGAGCCGGAAGATGACATGATTGAAGTGGCCATCGCCGCCGTTACCCCCGTACTGCCCAAAAAGCCGGAGGACGGCCAATGGTAACGCCGCTTGCCCCACAGCAGCTGGCGGGCATTCTGCCGCGCCAGGCTGTGCGCATGGTGCAGGATGCTCTGCAGGCCGCAGGCTGCCCCGATGCTGATTACGACGCCCGCGAACTGCTGCGCATTGCCGCTGGAAAAGATCCGCGCTTGCTGTTTGACCCGCTTACCCGGCGGCAGGCTGAGTGCCTGGCGGAACTGGCGGCTCAGCGCATGCAGCGGGTGCCGCTGCAATACCTGGCAGGGGAGTGGGACTTTCTGGGGTTGACCTTCAAAGTCGGCCCCGGTGTGCTCTGCCCCCGCGCAGACAGCGAGGTGGTGTGCGAAACTGCCATTGAGCTGTTGCAGCAGATGGGAAAACCTGAGCCCCGGGTGCTGGACCTGTGCGCCGGAACTGGCTGCCTGGGCATTGGCATCCGCCATTTTGTGCCAAGTGCCAGCGTGACCTGCGTGGAAAAAAGCCCGCAGGCGCTGCAATACCTGCAAGCCAACGTACATGGCACCGGTGTGCAGGCAAAGGCAGCGGATGTGCTGCAATACTGGCGAGAGCTTATGCCCCAAAGCGTGCAGCTGATCATCTCCAACCCGCCGTACCTGACCGGGGCAGAGATGCAGGCCCTGATGCCGGAGACTGCCCACGAGCCAGCTATGGCGCTGGACGGCGGAACGGATGGGTTGGATTTTTACCGCGCCATTGCCGCCCACTACCGTGATATTGTCTGCCCCGGTGGGTGGCTGGTGTTTGAGATTGGCTGTGCCCAGCGGGCGGATGTGATGGAGATATGCCGCCAAAACGGCTGGCAGCAAGTGCAGGCAAGGAAGGATTACGGCGGCAACGACCGTGTGGTGTACGCCCAACGGGTGAAATAAATCTGATTTTCAACGTTTTGCAGCTGAAATGTGGAAAGTGCGAAGAAAATTTTGAAAAGATGACAACAAATGGTTGTAATTCGTGCCGCGATTGGTTATAATAATACCTGATAAACGCAGGACGACCATTTGGATAGCGGCGCACCTGCCGTACAAAATAAAAACAGCACCGCAGTTGCCTGTGGTGCATATGGGATACAACGTACGAT
>OJQI01001003.1_pt1 | contig 13256 bp, 14 predicted proteins | sample 1598711 | NCBI WGS metagenome assembly OJQI01 (sample SAMN03922505, study PRJEB24848) | human gut metagenome | isolation source: stool sample | host: Homo sapiens | place: Germany | collected 2011-11 | reverse complement strand
CGCCGACGCGGGCGATGCCGAGGAACGCCGCCGTGCGCGTCGCAATGGCGCTGCCGACCGACAGCTCATCTCGGTCACCGATGACAGCAAGGGTGCTGGCAAGCACGCTAAGAAATAGTAAAAAGAGGTAACTATGGCAGAAAATAAAGACGAACAGCTCACCGACGAGGAGCTGGCACAGCTTCAGCTGGCAGAGGAGAACGAGAACGCCGTCGACCGCCTGGTTCAGGAGCTCGGCTGCCCCACGCGCCGCATCCGCCAGTTTGCCGCCCGCGTGCTGCATCTGCTTGCCGAGCGCGATCCCCAGCGCGTCGTGCCCTGCGTGCCCGCGCTGATCGAGGCGCTCGACCGCCCCGAGGCGCAGACCCGCTGGGAGGCCCTCGATGCCCTGACGGCGCTTGCCACCACCTGCCCCGAGCAGCTGGGCGATGCCTTTGAGGGCGCCGAGACCGCGCTGTTCGACGAGATTTCCTCCACGCTGCGCTATGCCGCCTTCCGCCTGCTGTGCGTGTGGGGCGCCACGAGCGTCGAGCGTTCGCGCGAGGCTTGGCCCATCCTGGACGAGGCCATTCAGTGCTACCACGGCGACCTCGAGTATCGCGACATGCTCGGTTGCCTGTACGAGTTTGGCCAGGGCGAGATCGACGCCGAGGTCGCCGAGAAGCTCGCGTTGCGCCTTAAGTTCGATGCCGAGAACGGCAAGGGCAGCTATCTCAAGGCCCGTTCGAGCGAGATTTGCGAAATGCTTGTTAAACGTTTTGGCCTGGATCTCTCCAAAAAGAAGAAGCGTGCTAGCGTTAAAAAATCTGACGACGCCGAAGACGAGGAGTAACAGATTATGGCGCACGATGTAGTCCTGATTCCCGGTGACGGTATCGGTCCCGAGATTACGCAGGCCATGCGCCGCGTGGTCGAGGCCACCGGTGTCCAGATCAACTGGAACGTCCAGGAGGCCGGCGCCGGCGTCATGGACGAGTTTGGCACGCCGCTGCCCCAGCACGTGCTCGATGCGGTCGCCGAGACCAAGGTTGCCATCAAGGGCCCCATCACCACACCGGTCGGCACGGGCTTCCGCAGCGTCAACGTGGCCCTGCGCAAGCATTTCGACCTGTACGCCTGCGTGCGCCCTTGCCTGTCGCAGCCGGGCGACGGCTCGCGTTTCCGCGACGTCGACCTGGTTATCGTGCGCGAGAACACCGAGGACCTCTACGCCGGCATCGAGTTCGATGAGGGCGCTGTCGAGGTTGAGGAGCTCTCGCAGCTCGTCGAGCGCTCGGGTCAGAAGACCTTCGCCGCCGATTCCGCCATCTCGATCAAGCCCATCTCCATCGCCAAGAGCCGCCGCATTGTGGAGTACGCCTTTGAGTACGCCCGCCGTTGCGGCCGCAAAAAGGTGACGGCCGTACACAAGGCAAACATCATGAAAGCGACTGACGGCCTGTTCCTGCGCGTTGCGCGCGAGGTGGCCGCCAACTATCCCGAAATCGAGTTCAACGACAAGATCGTCGACGCCACCTGCATGGGCCTGGTCCAGAACCCCAACGACTTCGATGTCCTGGTGCTGCCCAACCTGTACGGCGACATCGTGAGCGACCTGTGCGCCGGCCTGGTAGGCGGCTTAGGCATGGCCCCCGGCTCCAACATCGGTGCTGACTGCGCCATCTTTGAGGCAACGCACGGCTCCGCGCCCGATATCGCTGGCCAGGATATCGCCAACCCCACGGCCGAGATCCTCTCTGCTGCGATGATGCTCGATCACCTGGGCGAGAACGACGCTGCCAATCGCATTCGCGCCGCCGTCTCTGCCACGCTCGACGAGGGCGAGCAGGTTACCGGTGACGTGCGTCGTGCCCAGACCGGCTCCGTCGAGGGCGCCGTGGGCACGCAGGCCTTTGCCGATGCCGTTATCGCGCACCTGGCCTAAGGTATGCACGCTGCAAACGCCTAAATAGTACTTAAGTGTTTGCGTATAACCTAAGAATCAATACGCCCGGCACTCTGTCGGGCGTATTCTATTGAGGACTATGTTTCCTAACAAGGAGTAACCGATATGGGTCTGATTCAAAAGAAGGACGAGAAGGACGAGATCGACGGCATCCAGATCATCGAGCGCGGCGAAGGCCCCGACGGTGATGAGGACGAGAAGATCGACCTGGTCGCCGGCACGTCTGCCGAGCATATTGCCGCCGGCACGACCGCCGAGGAGGAGGACGCTCGCCTGGAGGCAAAGATCGCCGCGGACGCTGCTGACGAGAATCTGATGCCCGAGGAGCAGGATGAGGACAACGACTCCGACTTGGACGACCACGCTTGCAAGCACAAGAAGACGATGATTGCCGCCTTTGTGGTCGCCGTCGTGATCGCTGCCGTGGTCGGCTTCTTTATCGGCAATGGCGGTTTTGGCGGCAAGGGCGTCGGCTCGGCGACCCTGACCGAGGACCAGCTCGATTCGACCGTGGCAAGCTATAGCTACAACGGCAAGAAGAGCGACATCACCGCGCGTGAGGCCATCGAGAGCCAGTATAGCCTCGACACCGTCAAGAACGACGACGGCAACTACACCGCTCCGTCTGCCGACGTTATCCTGTCCTACGTGCGCAACCAGATTCTGCTGGACGCTGCCGAGGACGAGGGCATTACCGTCTCTTCCAAGGAAATGAAGCAGTACGCCGAGGATTCCATCGGTACCTCCGACTACAAGACCATGGCCACGCAGTACGGCGTGTCCAAGGATCAGGCCAAGCAGATCGTTCGCCAGTCTGCGACGCTGCAGAAGCTCTACAAGAAGAAGGTGGGCGATAGCTCCGCAAGCATGCCGACCGCTCCGACCGAGCCTGCTGACGGCAACGAGGAGACCGCGAGCAAGGACTACGCCGACTACATCATCAACCTTGCCGGTGACGAGTGGGATAGCGAGAAGGGCACTTGGAAGGACGCCGACAGCACCTATGCCAAGGCCTTTGCCGACGATGCCTTTACGGCCGATAGTGCGACCTATAAGCAGGCCATGACCGCCTATTACACCGCCTACCAGCAGTATTCCTCGCAGGCTTCGAGCGCCAGCTCCAAGTGGACCGAGTATGCTAACGGCCTCTACGCCAAGGCCAACATCAGCATCTACGGCCTGTTTGCGTAAAGAGTCGCACGGCTCATCGAGCATCTAGCCGATAGACAGCAGAAAGTCCGCCAGTACGGAAGTCGTTCTGGCGGACTTTTTGCGTTGAGGGCGTGATTGGCGGCTTAATTATGGCTATTCATCTTTAAGTCCAAAAAGATTATCGGCTTCATCGTCAGGCATATATTCCAGCACATCGCCCGGTTGGCAGTCGAGTGCCCGACATATCGCGTCAAGAGTTGAAAAACGTATGGCAGAAACCTTGCCCGTCTTAATGCGTGACATATTGACCTGGGAGATGCCCACGCGTTCCGCAAGCTCTTTGGATGAGATCTTGCGTTCGGCGAGCATGCGGTCAAGCCGCAGAATAATCATGGATTCCCCCTAGAGCAACTCGTCATCTTGTTTTTGCAGGATATACCCGTAGCGGAAGATACTGGCAATCAGGCAAATAATCAGGCCTGCAAAGAGCATGGAGGGCTCGAATAACTGGCCGGCGAACGCATCCGTAAAGCTGCCGCCAAATCCTGAGAGTATCATTCCCGTGATTACGGCACCAAGAAGCCTCACGGCAACGCCGCCGATAAGGAATAAATGTCCTACTCGACGAAGTGTCTGGTTACATTCAAGGTCAAAGGGCCTGCCTTCCTTTTCAATGTTGAAGAAAAGCCTGCGCACGCTTATCGCGATGGTAAGCGCGAGGCATGTCATCAAGAGGCTCCCTATGGCAGTGTGGCCATCGTGTGCGACGAGCATAAGTGGGGCCTGCGCATCGGTACCGACAATAGCCAGGCACGGCCCTTCGCCGGCTTGAAGTTCTACGGATTGGAGGCACGACCCTTGGGAGAGGCCGGGCAATATAAGTAGAAGGTCAATCGCAATGACTGCGAGGAGTCCCAGAGCGAGCGCTGTGGTAATGCAGATCGTGGCCCATTTGCAGATGCGAGCGAGCTTCCTCAGTTTGGCTATCGTCTGTTCGCGGCTGATGGTTTCATTCGATATAGATGCGTTTCGGTGGACCATAACCCCTCCAATCGACGTTTTGGATGATACTTGTATCATATCAAAATTAACGATAAACGATAAATAATTACGTATACTGAGTAAGTAATGATTGAAAACGATTAGCGTGAGCTATTAGCTCATTTTGGATGCCGGAGTTTGGCGTTCGGGGGATGAGGACAAATGCCTAAAACTTCCCGTGATCGCGCAAGCGCTCCATCGCGCTTCCCTAATTCATCTGGGAAAACAACTGCAAACGATTGCAAGTAACCGGTGAACGGTCGAAAACTACCGTTCACCGATAATCTCAAAACTGGTTCTAACTGGTATTAAGTCAAAAAGACCAATTCACATATCTTCACAATGACCTGCAATTTTTCTTCACGCTATTTTTAGCCGCCCTGCGTTGTTTAGACACAGGAAAAGATCCGATCTTTTGCCAAAACATTTCGAAACGGTTTCAAAACCGCAGGTAGAAGTGTTAACGACCGGTAAACGGTCGATTTATCACCGTGAGCGGTGCAAAAACGTTTTACCGTATGAATCAAGGAAAGCGACCTCTTCTGGGGTGATATAGTGACAACAACACGTCACGTGGTTACTACCAGTTTAGAAACCACTGGTCTTCAAAGAACGCTTTCCAAGAAGCTTTAAGGGCGAGCGCCCGCTGGCTTCCGAAAATCATCGGACTCAGATTGTACACACCTTCGGAAGGGAAATTTGAATGGTTGGCTTTATTCTTACCGGTCATGGACAGTTCGCACCCGGCCTTGCAAGCGCTATCGCGATGGTTGCTGGCGACCAGCCTGCTTTTACCGTCGTTCCTTTTGAGGGCGACCAGGCCGCATCCTACGGTGAGGATCTCCGCGCCGCTATTACCGCCATGCGCGAGGAGTGCGATGGCGTGCTCGTCTTTACCGACCTGCTTGGCGGCACCCCGTTCAACCAGTCGATGATGATTGCCCAGGATGTCGACAACGTCGAGGTTCTGACTGGCACCAACCTTCCCATGGTTATTGAGCTTCTGTTCCTCCGCGGCAATGCCACGCTCGCCGAGCTTGGCGAGCAGGCCGTGACCGTTGGCCAGACGGGCGTCACCGCCCAGACGGTCGCATCCGTTGCCAGCTCCGAGGAAGAGGATATCTTCGGCGACGAGGACGGCATCTAATGGCCGATTTCGGAGCCAACGTCCTGAGCTCCTCGGTCGCCCTTTTAGGCCTGCTTGTCATCATGGGCTTGATTTACACCATCTGGTCGCAAATCAACATGAAGAAGAAGCAGAAGTACTTCAAGGAGCTGCACACCGAGCTCAAGCCGGGTCAAGAGGTTCTTTTCGCCGGCGGTATCTACGGAACCGTCAAAGGCATCGAAGGCGAGAAGGTCCAGATCAAAGTCCGATCCGGAGCCGTCGTAGATGTTTCGCGTTACGCGATTCAGGAGATTAAGTAACTGTCGTCAGCAAATATCGAAAGGAAGCTGATCAACATGGCAGAACCCAACATTCTTCTTACCCGCATCGATAACCGACTGGTTCATGGTCAGGTTGCCACCCAGTGGAACTCCACCCTGGGCTCCAACCTCATCCTCGTCGCCAACGACGACGTGGCGTCCAACACCATGCGCCAGAACCTCATGAAGATGGCCGCTCCCGCCGGCGTCGCTACGCGTTTCTTCTCTCTGCAGAAGACCATCGACGTCATTGGCAAGGCGAGCCCGCGCCAGAAGATCTTCATCGTGGCCGAAACACCGGAAGACGTGCTTACGCTCGTCAAGGGCGGTGTGCCTATAAAGAAGGTAAACATCGGCAACATGCACATGTCGGAAGGAAAGCGCCAAGTCGCCACCTCCGTCGCAGTTAACGACGAGGATGTCGCTGCGTTTAAAGAGCTGCAGGAATTGGGGGTGGAGTTGGAGATCAGGCGCGTTCCGAGCACGCCTGTTGAGGACACGAGCAAGCTCTTCTCGTAATCCTCGTGATCCACGTTGTCAGGAGTGAAACCCTGACGTTCTGTACGTGAAATCCAAAGTGCGTACATACATTTTGAAAGGAGGAGCAAGATGGAATACTCGATCATCCAGATCGCTCTGGTCTTCGTTGTTACGTTCATCGCGGCAATCGACCAGTTTGACTTCCTCGAGTCTCTCTATCAGCCCATCGTCACCGGCGCCGTCATCGGTCTTATCCTTGGCGACCTCAACACCGGTCTTCTCGTGGGTGGTACCTATCAGCTCATGACGATCGGCAACATGCCGATCGGAGGCGCTCAGCCGCCTAACGCCGTCATCGGCGGCATCATGGCAGCCATTCTCGCTATCGCCACGGGCCTCGAGCCCAACGCGGCAGTCGGCCTCGCCATTCCGTTCGCTCTGCTTGGCCAGCTTGGCGTTACCCTGGTCTTCACGCTTATGTCCCCGCTTATGTCCACGGCCGATAACATGGCTCACAACGCGGACACCAAGGGCATCGAGCGCCTGAACTACTTCGCCATGGCTCTGCTCGGCCTGATCTTCGCTGTCGTCGTCACCCTGTTCTTCATCGCTGGCGCTACCATCGGTCAGACCATCGCTTCTGCCATCCCGACTTGGCTGCAGACCGGTCTGTCCGCTGCAGGCGGCATGATGCGCTTCGTCGGCTTCGCCGTCCTGCTCAAGGTTATGATGAACCGCGATATGTGGGGCTTCTTCCTCATGGGCTTTGGCCTCGCGCTCATCACCGTTGCCAACGATTCGCTGGCAACCCCTGCTCTGCTCATCCTCGCTCTCATCGGCTTCGGCATCGCTTTCTGGGACTTCCAGCAGCAGACCGAGCTGAAGGGTGCAGCTGTTTCTGACGGAGGTGACTTCGAAGATGGCATCTAATGAGTATGTGATCCCGGAGCACTACGAGGATCTCACTCCTGCTCCGCAGCTCGACCAGAAGACCCTCAACAAGATGGCTTGGCGCTCCTGCTTCCTGCAGGCATCGTTCAACTACGAGCGCATGCAGGCCGCTGGCTGGCTTTACTCCATCATCCCCGGTCTGGAGAAGATCCACACCAACAAGAACGACCTCGCGGCTTCCATGAGCCACAACCTGGAGTTCTTCAACACCCACCCGTTCCTCGTCACCTTTGTTATGGGCATCGTGCTTTCGCTCGAGCAGAACAAGGTTGACATCCCCACGATCCGCGCCGTCCGCGTTGCCGCAATGGGCCCGCTCGGTGGTATCGGTGACGCCCTGTTCTGGCTGACGCTCGTGCCTATCACGGCCGGCATCACCTCCAACATGGCCATCAACGGCAACGCCGCTGCGCCGATCATCTTCCTGGTGATCTTCAACGTCGTCCAGTTCGCTCTGCGCTTCTGGCTCATGAACTGGTCCTACAAGCTTGGCACCAGCGCTATTGACGCTCTGACTGCCAACATGCAGGCCTTCACGCGTGCCGCTTCCATCATGGGCGTCTTCGTCGTCGGTTGCCTGGTCGTCACCATGGGTGGCACCCAGATCAACCTCCAGATCCCCAACGGCACCACCCGTGGCCTCTCCGCTACTACCGTGATCGTCTCCGAGAAGGAGGCCGAGAACTTCACCGGTATGGAGGGCATCGATACCGAGACCGCTGAGGCCGGTACCATCGCCATGACCGATAAGGACGGCAACGCCCTTACCGCTTCCGATGCCGACGGCAACGCTGTCGAGTGCGGCGTCACCGATCTGGGTAACGGCATGGAGTCCGTGACCTACGGCACCGTTACCGAGGATCCGGTCAACTTCTCTGTTGCCGACACCCTCAACACCATCGTCCCGAAGCTCGTCCCGCTTATGCTTACGCTGCTGCTTTACTACATGTTCGCTAAGCACAGCTGGACCCCGACCAAGGGCATTCTCCTGCTCTTCGTCCTTGGCATCCTGGGCGCTGGCCCGCTTGGTCTCTGGCCGAGCATCTGGTAAGGCTCTAGCTTGAGGGGTGTGTCCCTACGCGGCTCACACCCCGACCCCTTAAGCCATGTGTATGTTAAAAGCCGCGTGCTCGAATGAGCGCGCGGCTTTTGTTTTCTTGATGAGTCGGGTGTTGCAGACAGATAATGCTTAACACCCTAGGTAGTTAGCCGAATTCGAGCAAAAGGGAGGATAGGATGGCGATCGGAGCGCGTAAGCAACCGCTGTACGATCAGCTGGTCGATATTCTGACCGAAAAGATTGACCATGAATATCGCGCCGGTGACATGATTCCTTCCGAGCGCGAACTTTCGGAGCGCTATGGTCTCTCGCGCACTACGGTACGCCTGGCTCTGCAGGAACTGGAGCGTTTAGGACTGGTGGTTCGGCAGCACGGTCGCGGTACCTTTGTGACCGACCGTTCGGCAAAAGCAACCAATCTTATGCAGTCCTACAGCTTTACCGAGCAGATGCGCGCGATGGGTCGAGAACCCGAGACCACGATTCTCGAGTTTTGCGAGATGGAGGCCGATAAGAATCTGGCCGAGCATATGGGATTGCGTATCGGTGATCGCATTTTTAAGCTCAAGCGCCTTCGTTCTGCCGACAACATGCCCATGATGGTCGAACGCAGCTATCTACCGGTTCGTCAATTTATGTCCCTAAAGCGACCGCTGCTGGAGCGTAAGCCGCTTTACGATGTGATTGAGCAAGACTTTCAGCAAAAGATTCGCGTGGCCGAAGAGGAGTTCTATGCAAGCATAGCCCGTCCTACCGATGCCCACCTTTTGGGAATTGTCGAGGGCTCGCCTGTGCTCGATTTGGTCAGGACTACGTATAACGAGTCAAACGAGGTAGTGGAGTACACACTCTCGGTTGCTCGTGCCGATCAGTTTAAATACAAGGTTTACCACCAGCGTAGGAACTAGTGTTCGCATCGTTTCCATATGGTGATTCTTTGCATTTAACTGGTTACTACCAGATAACCAACCGAAGTGTATAATTGCACGTCAGAGGATTACTTCTAGAGAGAGGTATTAGAAATGTTCGAGAAGAGTGTCGAGGAGCTCACCGAGCTCGGCGCCCAGATCACCACGGCCGAGATTGCTCAGCAGCCCGAGCTTTGGCGTGATACGCTCAACATCTATCGCGAGAACAAGGAGGCCATCGAGGCCTTCCTGGCCGAGGCTCGCGCTATGGGTGAGGGTCGTCTGTCCGTTGTCTTCACCGGTGCCGGTACGTCCGACTACGTTGGCGATACCTGCGCCCCGTACCTGCGTCACGCTGGCAACACTGATCTCTACGACTTTAAGCCCATCGCCACGACCGACATCGTGAGCGCCCCGCGCGACTTCCTGCGCGCCGAGGATCCCACGCTCGTGGTTTCCTTTGCCCGCTCTGGCAACAGCCCCGAGAGCCTTGCCGCCGTTGCCGTTGCCAAGGAGCTCGTCCACAACGTCAAGTTCCTCAACATCACCTGCGCTCCCGAGGGCAAGCTCGCCGTCGAGTCTGCCGATGATCCCAACGCGCTGACGGTGCTTATTCCGCGCGCCAACGACAAGGGCTTCGCCATGACCGGTTCTTATTCCTGCATGACCCTGCTCTCCACCCTTATTTTCGACACTGCCTCTGACGAGCAGAAGGCCGAGTGGGTCGAGACCATCGCCAAGATGGGCGAGGAGGTTATCGCTCGCGAGTCCGAGGTCGCCGATTACCTGGCTGGCGACTTCAACCGCGTGACCTACCTGGGTTCTGGCTCCTTTGGTGGCCTTGCCCAGGAGAGCCAGCTCAAGATCCTCGAGCTCGCTCACGGTCTGGTCGCTACTTCCTACGACACCTCTATGGGCTATCGTCACGGACCCAAGTCCTTCGTCGACGATAAGACGCTCGTCTTCGTGTTCGTCAATAACGACGCCTATACCCGTCAGTACGATATCGACATCCTCAACGAGATCGGCGGCGACGAGATCGCTCAGCACACCGTCGCCGTTCAGCAGGAAGGTGCTACCGTCTATGAGGGTGAGTCCTTCACCTTTAAGGGCTACGAAGCGCTTCCCGAGGGCTACCTCGCTCTGCCGTTCGTGATGTTTGCCCAGGCCATCAGCCTGCTCAACTCCGTGCGCGTGGGCAACACGCCCGATACGCCGAGCCCCACCGGCACGGTCAACCGCGTGGTTAAGGGCGTGACGATTCACCCCTTCACCGCTTAATCGCGTCCCCCTGTAAGGGCGCCCGTCCGCTCATAACGGCGGGCGGGCGCTTTTTGTTTTTACATGGACCGGGTATAAGCATTACCACAGTCAACTGCTTTAGAAGCAAGGAGTGCATATGAGCACGTACGCAATTAAGGCTGACAAGTTCTTCTTGCCGGCAGGCCCGCAACTGGGCGGCTATCTTATGGTCGAGGATGGCGTTTTTGGCGCCTGGCAGGCCGACGAGCCCTCTTGCGAGATCAAGGACTACACGGGATCGTGGATCGCACCGGGTATGGTCGATACTCACATCCATGGCTTCTACAACCACTCGACTACCGATAACGATCCCGAGGGCATCGATATCAGCTCGACCGAGCTCGCCCGTCGCGGTACCACCAGCTGGCTGCCCACGACGTTCACCGATGGCGTCGAGCAGATCAAGGACGCCTGCGCCGCCATCGCTCAGGCGGACGAGGGTCGCGGCCCCGACTTCTGCGGTGCTCGCATTCAGGGCATCTACCTGGAGGGCCCCTTCTTTACCATGAAGCACGTGGGCGCGCAGAACCCCGCTTATCTTATCGATCCTTCCGAGGAGGTTTTCGATCAGTGGCAGGAGGCTGCGGGTGGTCGCATCGTCAAGAGCGCCATGGCGGCCGAGCGCGACGGTGCCGCTGCTTATGCGGCTGCTCTGAATGCCAAGGGTGTGGTGACCAGCATCGGTCACTCCGACGCCACCTACGATGAGTGCATCGCCGCCATCAACGCCGGTGCCAGCTGCTTTACGCATACCTATAACGGCCAGCGCGGGCTGCATCACCGTGAGCCCGGTGTCGTGGGTGCCGCCATGTCCACGCCCGAGACCTATGCCGAGATCATCTGTGACGGCAAGCACGTGAACCCTGCCGCCATCAAGGCGCTGCTGCAGGCAAAGGGCTGGCAGCACACGGTGCTCATCACCGACTGCCTTGGCTGCGGCGGCATGCCCGAGGGCAGCTACACCAGCGGCGGCATGGACGTCATCATGAAGGACAACCTGTGCTGGCTCGCCGACGGCAAGAGCATTGCCGGCTCGGTGCTCACGCTTGCCCAGGGCGTCAAGAACATCGTCGACTGGGGCATCGCCAGCGCCGATATCGCCATCCGCATGGCAACCGAGGTGCCGGCTCGCTCTGCACACATCGAGGATAAGTGCGGCAGCATCATGCCGGGTCGCGACGCCGACTTTGTCGTGTTCGACCATGAGCTCACCCTCGTCGAGACGTATGTTGGCGGCCAGAGCGTCGGCAACGCCTTTACCGAGTAACGATAGAAAAAGACGGCGGGCCCGAATCTGCTCGGACCCGCCGTATGGGTTAAACGCTCAAAAGCACCTTTACAGTTACAGCTTGTTAGCGATCTTCTTTGCCGTGCGCTTGACGCCGGCCACAAGACCTCCCGCAGGATGCTCCTTTTCGTATGCTAGACGCTTCTCGCGCTTGGCGTACTCTTCGACGATGATATCGCCATACTCGTCTTCGATCTTGTCGAAGAAGTCGACGGCGCCCTTAATTTCCTCAGCGGTCGGGTGTCCCTTTTGGACACCGCCGGTGAGTTTGAACGGCCCCCACGTATCAAAGCCGGGGCAGCCGTAGACACCCATAAAGATGGCCTGCCTCATGCGGCAGATGCCATCGATATCCTTGCCGTACCACTTGTTTTTGCCACCGTAGGTCATAAGGCCAAACACCTTGTCCTGCGGCTGCAGCACGTTCGTGAGCACGCGTGCCATATCTTTGTCGATCTCGGAGTAATAGATGCCCGTGGCGACGCCGATCAGATGATATTCGTGCAGGTCGGGGTACTCGTTTTTCCCGAGTGACTTCACGTCGAGGGTATCGATTTCGGGGTGCGCCTCGACGATGGCGTCCACGAGCTTTTTCGTATTGCCGTGGTGGCGTGAGGCATAAAGGATGATGGTTCGCATAAGAAGGCCTTTCAGCTGTAATTGCATCAATGTCTGTATGGTACCCCGTTGCATGGCTGGGAAACCGGACGCATCGATGAACGTGCGGGTTTGTCCTTTGGCCAGGGCCGAGACGGGTTCTTGCGAGCAAAAAGCAGTTGTTCGAAAGGATGGACAATGGAATACGCTCTCTCCAACGATTCGATTTCTATCAAGGTCTCCACGGCCGGTGGTTCGTTTACCTCGATTGAGGCTGGAGGTCGCGAGTACTTGTGGCAGGGCGATCCCGCCGTGTGGTCCGGCCAGGCACCGATTTGCTTCCCAATTTGCGGAGGCTTGCGCGATAACAGCGCCATGACGTTTGCCGGACATCATGTGAAGCTCGCCCGCCACGGCTTTGCGCGCAAGCAAGAGTGGAAACTGTTGAGCCAAAGCGCAAACGAGCTGGCGATGTGCCTGGCATCCGAGGATAACGCTGCATTGCTGAGCGATTATCCGTATCCGTTTAAGCTTGTCGCCCGCTATACGCTCGAGGACGCCGCCGTGCGTGTCGCCTACGAGGTGACCAACGAGGGCACCGAGGACATGCCGTTCTTTATTGGCGGTCATCCCGGCTTTAGGTGCCCGCTCGATGAGGGCGAGGCCTATACGGACTACGAGTTGCGCTTTGAGAAGGACGAGGCTGCGGAGCTCTGCACCGCCGTACCCTCGACCGGATTGATTGATGTAGCTAACCGCTCCAAGAATCCCATGGTGGGAAAGACACTGCCTCTGTCGCATGAGCTCTTCGATTTTGCGGAGACCATCTTTGACGTGCTCGAGAGCCATCAGGTCACGCTTTCCAAAAAGGGCGAGGACAAGGGCGTCCGCCTGAGCTTTGAGGGCTTCCCATATCTCATTGTGTGGAGCAAGCCCGAGGGCGATTTTGTGGCGGTTGAGCCCTGGGGCGGTCTTTCGACCTGCTCCGATGAGGACGACGTGCTTGAGCATAAGCGCGGCTGCCTTGTCGCCAAGCCCAAGGAGACCGTCGTTCGCTCGTTCACAATTGAGATTCTGTAATTCCGTTTTTGTTGACTCGTATCG
>OJQI01000994.1_pt1 | contig 13323 bp, 9 predicted proteins | sample 1598711 | NCBI WGS metagenome assembly OJQI01 (sample SAMN03922505, study PRJEB24848) | human gut metagenome | isolation source: stool sample | host: Homo sapiens | place: Germany | collected 2011-11 | reverse complement strand
CGTCTCGTGGGCTCGGAGATGTGTATAAGAGACAGATATGCACAACATCGATGACTTCAAATCCATTCGCCTTCATCGCATCTGTAACATCGTTTTCTTTCACATCCAGAATTCCAGATGTAATAAAATATCCATCGTCCTTCAAATATGGGCCGATTACCGCAGAGAGCGGCACGATCACGTCTGCCAGAATATTGGCAACAACGATATCATACTGTCTGTCTACATCAAGGTGCTGTGTCTCCTTGATCGTCGAACGGTCAAGCTGGAAGGTTGTTCCCTTTCCAATGTAATTATCTGCAAGCAGATTGCCACACGAGAACTTGATCTTGTCTTCGCCCATATGATTGAGTTTCGCATTTTCCTCACTTGCCCGCACAGCCAGCTCATCAATATCCATGCCATGTACAAAGCCTGCTCCAAGCCTTGATGCGATCATGGATAAGATACCACTTCCACAGCCGACATCAAACACCATATCGCCCGGCTTTAAATATTTCTTTAACTGTCCGATACAAAGTTTCGTCGTCTCATGCGATCCGGTACCAAATGCAATCCCCGGATCGATCTCGATCACGATGTCATCTGGCTTCGCATCTTCCACCGTCTCCCATGTTGGTTTGATGACAATATCATCATAGAGACGGATCGGATGGAAGAACTGCTTCCAGTTGTTCATCCAGTCTTTGTCCTCTGTATTCGAGAGTGTTATATTCTTGCTGCCTACCGGTATAAACGCTTCAAGGCGGGTAAGCTCTGCAGCTATATCCGCCCTTAACGTTTCTATATTGAAAGAGTCATCTATGTAGCAGGAAACCTTTGCCGTTCCATCATCCACGCCATCAACCAGCGGGATATCCACAAACATAGCAGCCTTATCTTCCTCGGTAAGTGGCACATGATCTTCTATCATCACACCTTCCACACCCTTTTCATCCAAGAATGCAGAGATGAGATCAACAGCTTCCACCGTTGTATCGATGGTCAGTTTTGTCCACATCATTTTACCTTACCTATAATCCTTTTTTGAACCCTTTCTTTCTCTTATGATCGCCAAAAATCGAAGAACCAGACGATGCCGCATCCGTAGAGGAACGTGCATTTACTGTTGTATTTGCATACTGGTTCAAAATCGATTTCTGCTCTTCTGTCAGCTTATCTGGTACCTGAACAACCAGTGTGATGTAATGATCGCCTCGTACTGTCTTGTTACGAAGTGTCGGAACACCCTTGCCCTTCAGTTTTACCTTTGTATCGGTCTGTGTACCTGGCTTAATCTCCAGTTCATAAGGTCCATCAATCGTTGTAACTGTGATCTTGCCTCCCAGCGCTGCCTGTGTAAATGTAATCGGCTCAGAAGAGTAAAGATCATACTCCTGTCTCTGGAATCTAGGATCCCGGTCAACAAGCACGGTTACAAGCAGGTCTCCACGTTCACCGCCGTTGATACCCGGCTCGCCCTTTGCACGAATACGGATACTCTGACCATTGTCAATACCTGCCGGAATAGCGACCTGAATCTTCTTCTTACTCTTTACATAACCAGAGCCTGCACAGTTGCTGCACTTATACTTGATAATCTTTCCGGAACCGCCACAATCCGGACATACGGATACGGTTCTTGCCATACCGAACAATGACTGCTGGGTATAGACAACCTGACCTTTTCCGGCACATTTGCTACAAGTCTCCGGCTGATGTCCCGGCTGCGCTCCTGTACCATGACAGACCGTACATTCATCCTTGAGCGGAAGCTCCAGCTCTGTCTGTGTACCAAATACAGCGTCTGTAAAACTTACACGCACTGTTGTCTTGATATTTGCACCCTTAACCGGACCATTGGACTGTCTCTGACGGCTGCCGCCACCGAACATATCTCCGAAGATATCTCCGAAGATATCTCCCATATCTGAGAAGTCAAATCCACCGAAGCCGCCCGGACCACCGCCCTGCTCGAATGCAGCATGACCATACTGGTCATACTTTGCACGCTTCTCAGGATCGGACAGTACAGCGTATGCCTCTGCAGCCTCTTTGAACTTTTCTTCCGCTTCTTTGTCTCCCGGGTTTGTGTCCGGGTGATATTTCTTCGCTACCTTACGGTAAGCTTTTTTCAAATCCGCCTCGGAGACACCTTTTGTGACTCCGAGGACTTCATAATAATCTCTTTTATCAGACATCTGCACTCACCCTTATTATTCGTAATCTGCTTTTATCAACTTGCTCCCCGTCTTAACGCTTAGACTTCCTTGTAGTCTCCATCCACTACATCGTCTGAATAATCTGGTGTGCCTGTGCCTGTACCAGCGTTTGCTCCAGGACCGTTCTGCTCATAGAGCTTTGAGAACAATTCCTGTGCGCTGTTCATCAATGTTTCCTTACCTGCCTTGATCTTCTCTACATCGTAGTCTGTCATGGCATCCGGATCTGTGCTCTCGATGATATCCTTCAAAGCCTTCAGATCAGCCTCTACCTTTGTCTTATCTGTTGCAGAAAGCTTATCTCCTACATCGGAAAGTGCTCTCTCTGTCTGGAATACCATAGCATCTGCATCGTTACGTACTTCGATTGCTTCCTTACGCTTCTTATCCTGTGCCTCGTACTCAGCAGCTTCCTTAACAGCTCTATCGATATCCTCATCAGAAAGGGATGTTCCGGATGTGATTGTGATATGCTGCTCACGACCTGTACCAAGATCCTTTGCAGATACATTTACAATACCGTTTGCATCGATATCGAATGTAACCTCGATCTGTGGAACACCACGTCTTGCAGGAGCGATACCATCCAGTCTGAAACGTCCAAGGCTCTTGTTGTCTCTTGCGAACTCACGCTCACCCTGTACGATGTTGATATCAACGGCATCCTGATTATCCTGAGCTGTTGAGAAGATCTGGCTCTTGTTTGTAGGAATCGTTGTATTTCTCTCGATCAGGTGTGTAGCGATACCACCCATTGTCTCGATAGAAAGTGTAAGTGGTGTAACATCCAGCAGAAGGATTTCGCCGGCACCTGCATCACCTGCAAGCTTACCACCCTGAATAGAAGCACCGATTGCAACACACTCATCCGGGTTGATACCCTTGAACGGATCCTTGCCTGTCAGCTTCTTAACCATATCCTGAACAGCGATGATACGTGTAGAACCACCGACCAGAAGTACCTTATCAAGCTCTGCTGCTGTCAGATCTGCATCCTTCAATGCTGTCTGTACAGGAACTCTTGTCTTATCTACCAGATGTGCTGTCAGTTCATCAAACTTTGCACGTGTCAGATCCATATCAAAGTGCTTTGGACCATCCTGGGTAGCTGTGATGAATGGAAGATTGATGTTTGTTGTTGTAGCGGATGAAAGCTCTTTCTTTGCCTTCTCTGCTGCTTCCTTCAATCTCTGCATAGCCATCTTATCTGTTGAAAGGTCTACGCCCTCAGCCTTCTTAAACTCTTCGAGCATATACTGTGTAATTGCGTTATCGAAATCATCACCACCAAGCTTGTTATCACCGGCTGTAGCAAGAACCTCGATGACACCGTCGCCAATCTCAATGATAGATACATCAAATGTACCACCACCAAGGTCGTATACCATGATCTTCTGTTCTTCTTCGTTATCCAGACCATAAGAAAGAGCTGCTGCTGTAGGCTCGTTGATGATACGCTTTACATCAAGACCTGCGATCTTACCTGCATCCTTTGTTGCCTGTCTCTGTGCATCTGTGAAGTATGCAGGAACTGTGATAACTGCTTCTGTAACCGGCTCACCGATATAGCTCTCGGCATCTCTCTTCAGCTTAGAAAGAATCATAGCTGAAATCTCCTGTGGAGAATACTTCTTACCATCGATGTCTACCTTGTAATCGCTACCCATATGTCTCTTGATAGAAGCGATTGTCTTATCTGCGTTTGTAACTGCCTGACGCTTTGCTGCATCACCAACGACACGCTCGCCGGTCTTTGTAAATGCAACAACTGAAGGAGTTGTTCTTGAACCCTCAGCGTTTGTGATAACGACTGGCTTACCACCTTCCATAACAGCTACACATGAATTTGTTGTACCTAAGTCAATACCAATAATCTTACCCATAATATTTTTCCTCCTAATTATTATCCTTTAAAATATACTAAATGATTTATTGTAAAAGGTTAATTTGCAACCTTTACCATGCTGTATCGTAATACCTGATCCTTATACATATAGCCTTTCTGCATCTCTTCGGCTACGACATTCTCTCCGAAATTTTCATCCTCCACATGTGTTACCGCATTGTGGTAATCCGGATCAAATGGCTTGCCTTCTGCATCCATCGGCTTTACGCCAAGTCCCTCAAGTGATACCATGAGCTGCCGGTAGATTTTATCGACACCCTGTTCAAATGCCCGGTCCATATCCTCTTCCGGAATACTGGAAAGTGCACGTTCCAAGTTGTCAACAACCGGAAGCAGCTTCTCTAAAACTTCCTTGGCTCCGATATCATACATCTTCTTGGATTCCTTCTCGTTACGCTGGCGCATATTCTCAAACTCTGCCAGCAGACGCTTATACTTTTCTTCGTTTCCGGCTGCCAGCTCCTTCGCTTTCTCAAGTTCCAGCTGAAGGGCCTTGCTGCCTCTGCGGTTTCCCTTGGATACCGGCTTCGGCTTTGCAGCTTCCACTTCTTCTTTCTTGTCTGCCGGAACAGTTTCTTCCTCGTTCACCTTCACGTCGGTTCCTTCTGTTACCGGAGCATCATCCACAGCCTTTACTTCCTCGACTGTCTCCGCTTCTTTATTTGCATTTACATTTGTCTTATTGGCCATTCTCATTCACCCCTTCGCCTTTCTTGAATATCTCATCGAGTTCAATTGTCAGATTCTTCAGTGTGCTGACAACCTTCTTATAATCCATTCTCTTCGGTCCCAATATTCCAATCGTTCCCTTTGCGCCTTCCGGCATCTGGTAGGTCGCTGTAACAAGAGAGCAATCTTTCAGGCTTGGTGTCTCATCTCCAATATATACCTGAATTCCGGATTCGTTTGTCTTTCCGGTCGTCTCTTCCAGCAAATGTGATACTTCATTTTTATCTTCCAGCTTTTCAAGCAGCTCACTCGTCTTGGAGATATCTCCAAGCTCCGGATACTTCAAAATGTTTGTCGCACCGCTGGTATAAACCTCAAGTTCCTGTGCCTCATGTATCGCTTCCACAATTCCCTGAAAGATCTGGTCTAATATCTCGCCATACCCTCCGGATTGCTTCTTCATCGCCTGAATCATCTCTAAATTGATGTCTTCTAAGCTTGCACCCTGTAAGAAGGTATTCAATAAGATATTAAATTTCAGAACATCTTCATTATCAAGGCTTACATTGATGTGAATCATCTGATTCTTAATAATGTTACCCTCAACCACTATGACGGCAAGAAGTGTTTTTTCATCAACAAGGGAAAGCTGGATAAACTTGACTGTTTTCTCATAATTTGGTGCTGTTACCATCGTTGCATAATTGGTATTGTACGCCAGTACCTTTGCAACCTGCTTTAAGAGCACCTCCATGCGATCCACCCGCTCTAACAGTGTGTCACGCTCCTGCTTTGCAACCTCAGCAAACTCTTCCTTTTCATCCATCAGCTGATCGACATAGAACCGGTATCCGGCATCTGTCGGAATCCGTCCTGCCGATGTATGCGGCTGAATAATGTATCCCATTTCCTCCAGATCTGCCATCTCGTTACGAATCGTAGCGGAACTTAAATTCAGATCCGTGTACTTTGAGATTGTTCTGGAACCTACCGGTTCCCCAGTCTCTAGGTAATTGGAAATAATGGCTTTCAGGATTTTTACCTTACGCTCATCTAATTCCATCTTATCACCTCTTTTATTTATTAGCACTCATATCTATCGAGTGCTAACCCTATTGGTAGACTACCACTACATATAGTAAATGTCAAGGAAAATTATCATAATTTTGTGAAAAAATTGTGTATTTCCATGTATAAGAAAAGAGTGCGGAAAACCGCACTCTTTAGGGGAGAAAAATCACGGATGATTGTAAATTTTATTTGTTATTTGCGTTTGGATTTTCCATCAATGTAACATCGACGGTTTTCTCCACATACGCATCGTCTTTCAGGTATTCATATGTGATTGGCACTGTCTCACCAACTGCATAATAATTCAGCTTTTCTGTCAGTTCCTCAGCACTGCTGATGGATTGTCCATCAATCTTTGTAATCACATAATTTGCTTTGATACCTGCCTTCTCAGCGGCACTCTTGCTTGCAACATCTGTGACAAGCACGCCCTCTGGAATACCATATGCTTCTGACACATCGGAAGATACGGTTGCACAGGAGATTCCAAGATAACCTTTCTCGCTCTCGTCAACCTTTTCACGTGTCTGACGGTTCATCAGATCATCCAGACGATCCTGTACGGCTGTAATTGGAATTGCATATCCCATACCTTCAACCGTTGTATCGGAATACTTCGAAGAGTTAATACCAATAACTTCGCCCTTCATATTCAGAAGTGCGCCGCCACTGTTACCAGGGTTAATGGCTGCATCGGTCTGAATGAGCGGTGTTGTATTCGTGCTGTTTGTACGATCCTTTGCACTGACAATACCGGTTGTAACGGATTGTCCATAGCCAAGTGCATTACCGATGGCTACGACCTGTTCACCGACCTTCAGGGAATCCGAATCACCAATCGTGGCGATCTTGATCTGATTCATCGTGGATTCCTTTATATCACTGAGCTTTACAACAACGATTGCAAGGTCCGTGTCGCTATCGGTACTCTTTACCTGTGCCTCGTAGCTCTCACCATCTGCAAACGTTACATTTACGGTTGTGGCATCACTGACAACATGGTTGTTTGTCACCATCAAAAGCTCGCTGTCATTCTCACCGATGATAATACCGGAGCCGGAGCCTTCTGCCTCATACTGCTGTGTATAACCAAACATACCCTGCTGCTCCACGATTGCCGAGATGTTAATGGCAACAACGCTTGGCATAACATTTTCTGCGATTGTGGAAACATCCATGCCATTTCCAACCGAAGCGGTTGATGTCAGGCTCAAAGACTGGGTTGTCGCTGCCGATGTTGTGGAAGCGACCTCTGTCGTTGTGTTTGTAAGTGCATCAAGCTTCTTGATCTGGTTTCCCGCGATTCCGTAGAATGCACCACCTGCAACACCACCAAATACGGCTGCACTTGCAACAACTGCCACGCCCTTCTTCCAGAAGGTACGCTTGTTATGTGGCGTCTTCGGTGATTTTGCTTTCTTGACTCTCTGTTTCTTTGCTTTCTTTACCTTTGCCTTTGGCTGTTCTGCGTCTGCATTCTGGAAACCATTCTGATAATAATTGTTCTGTCCATAATTATATGCATTCTGATTCGGCTGCTGGTAATTGTTATTATAATAATGCTCGGTACCCTGGCTCATCTGCTGGGCACGTTCTGCCATCGCCTGCATATATTCCTGTGTACGCATATCACCGTAGTAAGTACTTCCATACTGCTGTGCCTGTGTATAGGCATCCTCCTGTCTATGCTCTGCATTCTGTTCTGTTTGCTGTTCAGTACGCTTCAAATTATCCGTATTACCATCTCCGGTGTCATACGGTGTCTCCGCATGTGGTGTCTGATCCACATGTTCATTTTCTCTGTTATTCTCAAATTCATCCATCATATCAATTCCTCCATTCGACATAAGTTTTATTACTTATCTTTGTTATGGCTTAATCATAACCCCAAGCTATGGTTAAATTTTGAAGAAAATGTCAAGAAAATGTGAATTCCATTTATGGTGCCTGCAAACCTTGTTTTAGCATTTGCAGATTTTCTTCCATATAAGACAGGTATGTGCATCCTTTTTCTATGTCGTCCTTCGTCACGGACTGCATGGACGACAGATGCAGAATTTTGGGTTGCATCTCTGCGGATTCCGCAATCGTATTCGCGAGGCTGTCGGTACCATTGTCCACCACATAGATGGCTTGCAACTTGTACTCCTGCAGCTTCTCCGCCAGATAGGTAACTGTATGCACACTTGCCTCCACATCTGCAGAACAGCCCGAATATGCGGCAAAGTAATGAATATCATAATCCTCTGCCAGATACAGGAACGGGAACCGGTCGCCGACCAAGATCGTCGTCTGTGTGGCTGCGTCCCGCATCGTCTGATAGTCATCATCTAACGCTTCCAGCTTTCCAGTATATGTTTTAGCGTTTGTCACATACTGTTTTGCATTGTCAGAATCCAGTTCCGTAATAGCATCTGCTAACGTCTCGGTGCAGACGATTGCATTTTTCAGGGATAACCACACGTGCTCATCGTAATGGTCATCCTCTGCAGCATTCTGTCCATCCGTATTGTCTGCTTCGCCCTCTGCATGGTCTGCCGGTTCTGCTTCATGGTCATGGTCTTCATCGTCATGATCGTGATGATGGTGTTCTTCCACACCCTCTAACTCCACTTCATTTAACGCGCGGTTACCAACCAGATCTAACAGACTGATTGCAACAATATTTTCATTTCCGGACTCCACAAGCGCATCGCTCACCCATGTATCGCTCTCGCCACCGACATAGACTAACATCCGGCAATTCGCGATCTTCATGATATCCTGTGCGCTTGGCTGGTAGCTGTGTAAGTCCACACCGTTATCGACCAGCATCCGGCATGTAAATGTATCTGTGTCTCCAAGGATTTCCCGCACCCAGTCATACGCTGCAAAGGTCGTACATAGGATCACATTTTCGTCTTTGTCCGCCATTTGCACCGGCTTGGCACACCCGGAAAGCAGGGACAGACAAAGAACAAGAGCAATCCCGATTGATTTTAAATGTCTGTGCTTCATCATCGCCACCTCTACTCTCTGTGCAGTGCGATTCCGATGATGCTGAATATCACAAATAATACGATGTCAATCGCTACGATCGTCGCACTGACCGGTGTCGATGCCGCGATGGAAATGAGGATTCCCACGCCAGAGGATACCACACCATACACAGCAGAACAGATAAACACACTCTTATAATTCTTAAATACACGCATTGCGGAAAGTGCCGGGAATATGATCAGCGCCGATACCAGAAGTGATCCGACGATATTCATCGCAACTACGATCACAACGGCTGTGACTACCGCCATCAGCACATTGTAGGCGCCCGTATGAATACCGGTTGCGCGTGCAAAATTCTCATCAAATGTCACCGAGAAGATCTTGTGATAGTACAAGATGTAGAACACAAGTACCAACAGCGACATAATCAGGCAGATCCACACATCTGTATTCGATAATGTGAGTATGGATGCCGCGCCAAACAGTGTCGAGCACACATCCCCGGATACATTCTGCGATGTTCCGGATACATTCATGATCAGATATCCAAATGCCAGCGATCCAACGGAAAGCATCGCAATCACGGCATCTCCGTTGATCTTCGCATTCTGTCCAGTCTTCAGCATCAGGATTGCTGCCACAACCGTGATCGGCAATATTATAAGTGTATTGTTCGTCATCCGCAGCACCATCGCGATTGCCATCGCAGCAAATGCCACATGGGACAGTCCGTCTCCAATATAAGAAAAGCGTTTTAACACAAGTGTCACGCCAAGCATGGATGCACAAAAGGCAACCAGCACACCAGCAACTAAGATCCGACGGACAAATGGATATTGCAGGTATTCAACTAATGTATTCCACATATCTATACTCCTTCTTCTCTTGTCGTTGCGTAATCCGCATACTGTCTGCCGATTGCGCTCTTCAAATACGCTTCCTTGGAATCGAAAAACTCTGGTTTATCACTCACATGCAGCACCTTGTTCGCATATTGTGCGGCTGCCTGTGTATCGTGCGATACCATAATGATCGTGATACCTTCCCGGTTCAGCTTCTGGATCAGCTCATACATCTCGGCTGTCACACGTGGATCCAATCCCGCTACCGGCTCATCAAGCAACAAGAGCTTCGAGGTTGCACAGAGTGCCCGCGCAAGCAACACGCGCTGCTGCTGTCCACCGGACAGATCGCGGTAGCATTTCTTCATGAATGGTTCAATCTCCAGCCGTTTCATGTTCTTCTGTGCGATTTTCCGCTCCTCTTTGTTATAGAATGGACGCATGCCACGTTTCGACAAGAACCCTGACAAAACGATTTCCTGCACGGATGCAGGAAAATCGCGTTGTGTCACAGTCTGCTGTGGCAGATATCCAATTTCATTTGCTTTCAAATCTTCGCCTCTGACAAGCATTCCCTGCATAGGACTTTTCAGTCCCAGAATCGCTTTCATCAGAGTACTTTTTCCGGAACCGTTTTCTCCAAGGATGCAGAGATAATCTCCTTGTTCGAGACGGAAATTCAGATGTTCAACCACTGGTTTTCCTTCGTATCCAAGGGATACATCTTCACATGATAGAACCATCGCGGTTCCTCCTTTCTAATTCTCCTTAATTAGTTGAAATATACAAGTTCTTCTTCGGCTGGTTTGGCCGGTTCGATCTTCGTGGCACGGATCACAGGTCCTTCGCCCTCAAACTCCGGATAAAATTCTTTGTCAATGGTTCCCGTAACTGTTACCCACTGTCTGTCCTTCAGATGCTTTGCCAGATCGGAATAGCACTTAAATCCGATAAATGCGACATCTTCGGCACAGCAGGTCATCGCAAATCTACCTGGTACGAATTCGTTTGCCTTGTAGCTTTTCGGCTTGTGTACCATCGCCTTAAATGTGATCTGCTTTCCGACGTATTTGTCCGGATTGTCGCAGGCATCAATATAGAAGATACCATAATCTTCATCCTCGAGTGTGATACTTGGCTTGTCGATCTCATATGGCAGATCTAACTCCTCATCACCGACATCGGCTGCGCCATCCTTGTTCTCGAAGATCACCTGCGCACGACGATTTACCGCACGAATGCTCCGGCGGTACTCCGCACGCTTTGTATTCTCATCGCATCGGTTGAAGATGATCATATCTGCGCTCGATAACTGTTCCATCATCATCGCTTTCATATTTGCTACATATACATCAAAGGTGGATGCATCGACAAATGTGATTACCTGTACGATTGTCCAGCCCTTTGGCACGCGGATGGAAAACAGCTTATCCATCTTCCATGTACCGTTATACTCGATCATCACACGGGTCGGCTTATACTTATCCTGCAGGTCAAGCAGATATTCGGTATTTAAGTTGGATTCCTCCAGATATTCCACGAAGATATTCTGACTCTTCAGATACTCCTCATCGTACTCCTCGATTCCCTCTTCGCAGACAAGCAGAAGGGTCGGTTCGCCTTCTGTAAATCCACGGTCAATCAGAGTTTCGTTCGCAAAGGTTGTCTTTCCGCTTTCCAGAAAGCCCATAAACATATATACCGGAATCTCTTCTACTTCCTTTGTTGGTCCCATACTCTATTTCCTTTCTTCTCTATCCTTTACGCAAAGTGCCGGGATTATGCAACCCCGAACAACTCTGCCAGCTTATCTTCCTTCAGATTGCTTCCGATGACACAAAGCTTACCTGTGTAATCAGCTGCGCCCTTACGGATCTCATATTCGCCCGGTGTCAGGTCGAAGTGAATCCACTCGCCGTCCGTATTTGGAACAATACCCTTGGCACGCAGGATGATACCATATTCGTCTGCGTTGTCAGCCAGTGTCTTCAGGATCTGTTCCATATCGGCATCTGCAAACTTCTTAGCAGTCTCCTTGCCCCAGCTTGTAAATACCTCATCTGCATGATGATCATGATGGTGGTCATGGTCGTGGCAGCCACATGTACATCCAGGTCCATGCTCGTGATGGTCGTGATCATGATGATGCTCGTGTTCCTCATGCTCGTGATCATGATGATGTTCATGCTCCTCATGCTCGTGATCATGATGATGTTCATGCTCCTCATGGTCATGATCGTGATCGTGGTGATGATGCTCTTCCTCATGCTTTCTTGCAATCTCAACTGCCTCTTTGATCAGCTTATCGAGCGTATTTGCATGTTCCATCGCATCCAAGATTACCTTACCGTCGATGTCATCCCAAGGTGTTGTGATAATGGCTGCATCCTTGTTATGCTCACGCAGCATAGCAACTGTATCGTTTACCTTCTTCTCCGGTACATTCTGTGTACGGGAAAGTACAATCGTTCCAGCACTTTCTACCTGGTTGTTGAAGAACTCACCGAAGTTCTTCATATACATCTTGCACTTTGCCACATCAACAACGGTTGTTGCACTGTTGATTACAACATCCGCATCCTGCTTTGCATCTTCAACTGCCTTCATAACATCTGACAGCTTACCAACACCGGATGGCTCGATGATTACACGATCTGGTGCATAATCCACGATTACCTTCTTCAATGCTGTACCAAAATCTCCAACAAGGGAACAGCAGATACAACCGGAATTCATCTCTGTGACTTCCACACCTGCATCCTTCATGAAACCGCCATCAATACCGATCTCACCAAATTCATTCTCGATCAATACAAGCTTCTCACCCTGATATGCCTCGGCAATCAGTTTCTTAATCAATGTTGTCTTGCCTGCAACTAAAAATCCTGAAAGAATATCAATCTTTGTCATCTCTATTGCCTCCTAAAAATTATTTCTATTTTTGTCAACTTTATATAATAGCACATTTCTATTATTTTTTCCATATGCTATACATCCTTATTCTTCAAAGTCACTTCCATCTGGTCAAACGGAATCTCGATTCCCTGCGCATCAAATGCATATTTGATTGCTTCCTGTATCTCCCATTTTGCCTTCCAGTAGTTCTCTGTCGCAACCATACAGCGGACACCCATCTTGATGCTGCTGTCCCCGAAGGAATCCACGAACACATCGACTTCCTTCGTCTTATCATAATACTGGTTCTCCGTCACAACCTGATACAGCGTATCCTTCACCTTTTTCAGATCAGAATCATACGCAACGCCGATTGAGATATCCAGTTTTCTTATTCCTGCTGCTGTCACATTGACAAGCGAATGGGATGTAATGTTTCCGTTCGGAATCACAATGATCCGGTTATCGTATGTCTGCAGCTTCGTGTAGAAAATGTCGATCGACACGACCGTACCTTCACACTGCTTGTCGTTCTCAATGATATAATCCCCGACACGGAACGGCTTGAGTATCAGGATCAGCACACCGCCTGCGAAGTTTGCCAGACTACCCTGTAGCGCAAGACCGATTGCTAAACTGGCAGTACCAAGAATCGTAACTAACGATGTCACCTGAAATCCGACAATAGATGCAGCCGTGATAAATACGATAGCATAAAAAGTGAATTTAATCAGCGATAACAGAAAAGATGCAACAC
>OJQI01000992.1_pt1 | contig 13328 bp, 8 predicted proteins | sample 1598711 | NCBI WGS metagenome assembly OJQI01 (sample SAMN03922505, study PRJEB24848) | human gut metagenome | isolation source: stool sample | host: Homo sapiens | place: Germany | collected 2011-11 | reverse complement strand
ATGCCGACGAGTGCGATAGGATCACCCCCGCATGTGCGGGGAAAAGTGGGCGTGACTGACATTGCACCCGTTTCGCCGAGGATCACCCCCGCATGTGCGGGGAAAAGTACCATATGCGGGGAATGGCAGCAGACATTCGGGGGATCACCCCCGCATGTGCGGGGAAAAGACATGGACACCCTGCAAACCGTCCATGATGCTAGGATCACCCCCGCATGTGCGGGGAAAAGTGCTGTCCACTGGTCTGCACGATTTGGTTAATGGGATCACCCCCGCATGTGCGGGGAAAAGGCTGTAAAGCGGCATCCGGCGAGTTGTCTTGTTGGATCACCCCCGCATGTGCGGGGAAAAGACTAAAAAGATCCCGTAGCACCGTGCCTCCTGTTGCTATTGTACCGCTGTTTCCTTCAGTTTGCAATAAACCTGTTGTATCAGACGGCAGTCCGGCAGGGCGCGATGCTCCACTTTTTCTGCCAGCTGAAAATGCTGTGCCAGCGTCACCAGCTTATAATTTGCGATCCTTGTAAGGTTTCGACGGGCAAGTTGTGCAAGGTCGATCTGGCGGTTGGTCGGTGCCGGAAAGCCATATCGTTTGCAGGTCATGCGCAGAAACTCCAGATCAAAGGCAATATTATGTCCCACCAGTGGGTCTTTGCCAATAAACAACAAAAAGCTATTCAGCGCTTCCCGTGGTTCTGTTCCCTGCTGCAATTCCGCAGCGCTGAGTCCTGTCAGGGCTGTGATCTCTGCCGGAACGTTTTCTTCCACGCAGACCAGCATGGTCAGCTCCTCCACCGGTACACCGTCCCGGACCCGCAGCGCTCCATATTCGATGATGGAATCGGACGCGGCTTTCAGGCCGGTGGTCTCCAGATCGATCACGGTATAATTGCCTGTGCTCGGCTTTGTTCTGCCCGCTTTCCGCGCCATTTGCTGCTGTGCCGCTTTGCTGAACCCGGGTTTCAGGTCGATTTGGTTTTGTTCGGCCTGCGGCAGCGGTCGTCGCATCAGTTTGATCCCGTCAAAGTCCACGGTTTCCCATGCGGTATTGTGGGTGCGAAAATCCATCCGCTGCTCTCCCGCCGTGGTGAACACCAGTGTTGCCTGTCCGTTTTTCAGGTTCTGACACACCCGCTCCCACAAGGCATCCCGCACGCGGCTGCTCACATTGCCCACATAAACGCCCGTGTTGATCTCGCACAACCATTTGGACAGATCCCCGCGCAGTTTTGGCGGGCAGTTCGTCATGGTGAGAACTACGATGTTTCATCACCCTCTTCTCCAAAATAATTGATGCCGTTGGCCACAGTGCCCACTTTGTTGTCCCACAGATAAACAGCTTCCGGCTCCTGTTCCCGCTCATCCGCATTCAGGAGCAGATACCGGATATCGTGCACCATGCGCTCCAGAATATGATGCTCTACCATGGCATCCCGCACCCGGCGGCGCACTACGGCCGGCAGATCGTCCGGAGCCTGTGCCGCCACTTCAAAGGCGATGGGAATGGTCACCTCGGCCTTGTACAGGTCGGCAATATCGTACACAAAGGAGCACTCGTGCCCCACATGAACAAAGCCAAGACCCGGGGCGCAGCCCAATGCCACGATCACCGCGTGCGCCAGACCGTACAAACAGGCGTGCCCGGCAGAAAGCGCCTGATTGACGGCATCTCCCGATGCAAAATCCTCCGGGCGGTACAGTCGGCCGCTCCACGGAACACCGGTATCCTTGGAAGCTTTGCGGTATACCTGCCGCACACGGCTGCCCTCGCGTCCCCGCAGCTGCTGCATCGTCAGCCGGGAGATATCTTCGTCCGGGAAACGGAGCTGATACATCTTGCGTACCACATCCAGGTGCTTGCGGGTGTTGCTGACAAGCTCTGCCTGCCGCAGCAACAGCTGCGAGTGGGTGGTCAGGGGACGGCCATGGGCGTAATACCGCACACCGTGCTCACCTACCCAGACAGCACCCACGCCCGTGTCACCCATAAGTTCCATGGCACGGTGGGTCACCCGTGTACCCGGCCCCAGCAGCAGCACCGAGATGCCCGCCGCCGGGATCTGAACGATCCCTTTTTCGTCTGTAACGGTGATTGCGCCGTCCTGTCGGCCAAGGGTGCAGTGTTCCAGATACAGAAAGGTCATCCGGTCTTTCACCTGCGGCAGCGCCTGCAGGTCCGGCCGGATCATGCCCGGCATCTCGTCCATCTCAGTTTCCTCCGCGCATAACGGTCATCAGTCCAAGGCCATAGGCCTTGCCGCGCCCCATGCCCTGACACAGCAGTGCCCGGAACTGCTCTGCATCGGTCACCTGCAAAATGCCCTCATAGGTCACTGCCAACAGGGTCACCGGCCGGGTGCCGTGCTTGGCAAAGTGCTGCCACTGCACCCGGGTCACGGTAAATTCCTCCTCCCGCAGGGCAAAGCCGTGCTTTGCGGCGCGCTCCAACAGCCACTGCTTCTGGTACTGTGTCGTGCAATGTGCGGCTACAGTTCCCCGCGCTGCGGGGTTTTGGGGGTCTTTGCAGCTTTTGGTGGGGTTTGCGGTCAGCCGAAACTGCCAGCAGCTGCCCGGCTCCACCCGCTGCAAAAGCGGGTCGTAGCTGCGGGTCTCCGCAGCCGCTCCGGTGCCAAACTGCTCCACCACGCCGGACAGCTCTGGCGCATCTTCGCTGAGCAGCAGCAGATACAACCGCTCTCCCAGACGATCCAACCGCCACAGTCTGCGGCGGCGCTCCCCTGCAAAAGCGCTTTCCACTGCGCCATGCAGTTTTTGCGGTGCCGACAGCGCAGCCATGGTGCTGCGGCGGGTGGGATCTAGTTCTACCCGTGATAAATACATTCTCTCGCCCCCTTTTTACAATTCCCGGAACGGATCGTGCTCCGTAGTCTCCGGGCTGTCCGGCACTTTCTGCCAAAGCTCCCGTACCGAGCGGTAGCCGTACTTCCGATGATGCGGGTCAAAGCTCACCGGCACATCCCGCTGCGGAGCCGTGCCCGGCTCCAGCGGATCGGCATCCAACAAGATCCGGCTCTGCCGTCCCGGACACAGGGGCGGTTCCGCTTGCAGCACCTCCTGCAAGCTGCCCGGGCGTACTCCCAGACAGAGCGGCAGGGTAGGCGGGCAGCAGCGGCGGCCGAGATACAGCGGAAAGGCCGGGTGCAGCAGCGCCTGCTGCAGCTGCTGCAAAAGTGCAGTGTCGGTGCTTTCGATCCCGGCCAGAAACACGGCGTCCTGCAAATAATGGCGGTAGGTCACATAAGAGGTCTTTTCATCCTGCGTCTTTGCCGTGTGGTAGTCCACCAGCAGCTGCCCTTCCCGCTCCACGCGGACGCCGAACCGCAGCCCGGTCAATCGGAGCAGTGCTTCGCGCTCGTCCCGCCGCAGCCCCAGAGCTGCCGCCAAAAGGCCGATCACGCCGCTCTTGGTGGGTTCACGGCCCGTCTTGCGGGTCTCAAATTTGGAGTCCGCGCCCCACGCCTGTAAAGGCGCTGCCAGCCGAAGCAACAGCGTTGCCATTACCCCACCTCATTTCCGGCAAGTGCATCCCGGACAGCCTTTTCCAGTGCGCCCAGCATAGCCTTTGCCGTCTGCGCCGGAGCCAGTTCCTCCAGCCCGCTGCCCACGGTAAAGCTTTGCGCCGGGGCCTCGGCAAAGCTGCTGTACATCTGCTGCGCATACCGTGCCAGTGCCGCCTTGGAAGGCGCGGCATACCCCTGCGCACTGCGGGGCACGGCACGCTCGAATGCGCCGCACAGGTTCACCGGCTGATCCTCCCGCAGGGTCACATATACCGCATCCGGCAGAGTGCGGTTTGCAAAGGTGTTCTGCTTGCCGGTGGGCATGGAGAAGAGGAACGCCTCACCAAAAGCCCGCACCGTTTCCGCGGCCTGCGCTGCACCCAGCTGCCCGGCCAGCTCCATCACGTTCACTGTGGCATAGCGGTACAGGGTGGAGGAGTTGTACTCCACCGTGCCCAGATGGCCTGCACCGGCGTTGTCCTCTGCTTGACAGTCATCCACGGCGGTAAAGTAATCGTACTCGTTCTGCACAGCATGAGTGGAGATGCTGTGCGCCACCTGCGCAGCGGCGTCATAGTTCAGAGAAGGCTCATCTGCCACCATGCGGCCAAACAGCGCCATGTCCATCGAGGGCGCTGCTTTCAGGGCATCCCGATACTGCTTTTTATCCGCAGAGCCCTCCACAGCCAGCTCTGCCAACGCCTTTGCCTGCGCAGTGCTCATGAAGAACAGTGCCTTGGTGACCGTATCATCCTTCTTGCTCTTTTCATCGAACTTGATGCCCGCATTCTCCAGCGCTTTCTTTGCCAGCTTGTCCGCATCCAGTTCCGGGGCCAGTGCAAGGATCTGCGCCTTCACCAGTTCTGCGGCCTTTTTAGTGCGCTTGCCCACGTCCAGCTGAGCATTCTCCGCAAAGGCTGCGCGCATGGCATGCTTCCATGCCTGTGAGGAAACTCTGGCGCGGAGCACACCGCCGTACACTGCCGTTTTTGGGCTGCCGGTATCATCCCGGTTGATGCAGCTGGGCGGGACGGTCTGCAAAATGTGGAAATCAACATACAGGCGCTTATTCATGATCAATTCTCCTTTTCTTTCTCATCCGGTGCAGGCTTCGGGTCGCGGTACAGGTCCTGTCCCCACCGTAGACGAACATTGGCGGGGGCCTGCGCATATCGCGGGTCGGTGCATTGCAATTCATACAAGTCTGCCGCAAGCTGCGGATAGTCCAGCGGGATGCCGCCATCCTTTGCCGCGCTCAGCAGCTGGATCATGCCCCGCAGATGGTAGCTGATCTCGGTAATTTCTTCTGCGGTGGCCAGCGCATTGAACCGCCGGAGCACACTGGCCTCGGTCCAGTCCTGTCCGGCACTGTTCCGCTCTGCCAGCTGCCGCACCGCACGCCCCAGCGTGTTGCCGGGGCAGTTCATAAGGCGGTCGTTCCCCTGCTGATGCATGGCATACAGGGTCAGGGCGAGGTAGACCGCCCACTCTGCCGCCGAGGGAGCACTGCGGCCCTGAAAGCTTTCCGGCATTTCCAGCAAAAAGCTTCCCCACAGTTCCGGCAGATCGCCGGGTGCGTGGCCGATGCCCCGACGCAGCTTTGCCAGTTCTGCCCGCCGCTGGTTGTCCGGCAGAGCCTGAAGCCTGTGCAGCTGCTGCGCCGCATACAGTTTGACGTCCTGTGTTTTCATACAATTCCCCCTTTATGGTTCTGTTTTGGGATAGATCTCCCAAAGCCTTGTGCGGAAACGATTATAGGCCTTTGGCGAGGTATACAGAATGGTGCGCTCGGTCTTTTTATCCTTATCCACCACAATGCGGTGTCCCTTCAGGGCGGCATTTCCGGCCTCCATCACCATCTGTTTTCCCAGCTTTTCCGCGATGTTTCGCGCCTGCGCCTGCCAGCGCAGCGCTGCCTCATCCGGGTCGTCCTGCTCCGGGTCGATCGCCTGCAGCCACTGCCGGAAAGGCTGATCCACTGCAAAGTAGAATTGTGCACGAACCGCGCCGCCTGCATTTTCATTCCGGTCACCGGCGGCAATTGCCAGTTCCTGCGCAAAATGTCCGACCAGCGCCGCTGTCTGTTCACAGCGCTCGATTTCTCTGACAATCCGACTCTGCCATGGACGCCCTATCTCATCCAGAATCCCTGCCTGAAAGGTCAGGCTGTCGCTGAAAGAATCATTTACAAAGAAGTCCTTATCGCCATATTGGACACCGGAGATGCGGAAATGTACCTTTCTGCGGGGATCCAGAAGTTTCAATCTCTTTTCCTGCAACTTTTCGATCCAGCATACAACGCCCGGGCGATGCCCGCTGTCCTGACAAAAGACAGCCGGGAACTCCCGCCAGAATTGTTTAGCCGGGTCATGACGACAGGGCACAAACACCACCGGTTCATTTTTCTTGATTGGCATCGTGCGCCAGATGGTCATCTGTTCGGCAAAGACGTTTTCTCTGGGGAAGAAATCTCCTCCCAGCAGACAGAACCCATCCACATTCTCCCCTGTCCTGTGCAGCAACAGCCTTCTGGATTGCAGGGTGAGCAGCTGTGCCGGGTTGTCCGGGCAGCAAATTTCTGTCCGTTCCGCGCTCTTTGGTGCTTCCAATTCCCAACAGGGCTTGCTTTCGCCCCAGCATTCCCGGCTGTCGCGCAGCAGCGTCAGGTTCAGCATCAGGGTCTCGTACAGATTATCGCCCTGTGCCTGAATAAAACCGATTTTGCCCAGCCACCCGGCTCCTACTGACGGAAGTCCCTTTCCTTTTGGCTTCGCGGAGGTGTCATCATAGCCGTTCACGCACAGCAGCCACCGCGCCGCCTGCGGATAGCTCAGCTGCTCCTTGCTCTGCCCCGCATACAGTGGAAAGAGCCGGAGTTTATTGCTGCTTTCCGACATTTCACCGTTGAGTTTGGCCGCGCCGTATTCCGTGCCGATCTTTGCCTGCGGCACCTGCCAGAAGGGGTGTGTCGGGTGGAACAGCCAGAAGCGGTCCTTCCACTGCTCCAGGTAGTCCCGGACAGGCTCTGCCGGGAAATGCCCAAGCTGCCACAGCTCGCTCCAGCGCTCCAGTGCATCATCGCTCTGTGCCAGCGGTTGGGGTTTCCCCTTTGCATCCACCCGGGAGAACACGGTGAACAGCACCGCCAGCAGCAGCCGCAGCACGGCGGCATCCTGCGTGGGCATTTCGCCTGCCAGATCCACATAATCCTGCGCCGACACCAGCGCCTCGGTCAGGGACACCTCCCGCACCGTGTTGTCCCGCAGCCGCACCCGTATCCACGGTTCGGTCAGCAGGTTGAATTCAATTTCCTTCATCCGTCTCCTCCTTTTGGTAATATAAGCCGTTTTCACGGTCATAACAAAGTTCCATGCCCGCAAGCCGGGCAGTCAGGTTTTCATCCAGCAGCAGGATCACTTCTCCGTGCAGCAGCGGCGACAGCTGCCACGCCGCAAGGCGGCTGCGGTTATCCGCTTCCAACTCCCGGATGACCCTATCCACCTTCCACGCTTTGCCGAACACCGCCGGGAGCCGCAGCTTCTGCCGGGCAATCTTCAGTGCCGTTTCCGGCGGGGGCGGGCTGTCAGCAGCTACGGCGCTGCCACCCTCCTGCCACGGCAGAAAGTGGATGCTGCCGTCTGCCCGACACTGCATTACAAGCACCTCTACCGAGGGGTCGCCGTCCCGCACTGCTGCCCGCGCCGCCGGGTCGGAGCGGGCACCCTCGTTCTGCATCCAGTCGTCCAGCGTATTCAACTGCGCCAGCCGGTGCGTTTCCGGCTGCGGCACAAGGTACGCCTCGGCGCGCGCTTTCTTTTTCTCCTGCGTCTGCTCATATACGCAGCGCATTTTCTCCCCCTGCGCTCCACCGGGAGCTTCCCGCTCCCAGCCGTAGACCTGCTGCACCAGCGGAGAGATTTCCTCCGGCAGCCGGATGCTCCGGGGCAGAAACTTCCGGGTGCGCCAGAGCAACCACTGTCCATATATCGCCTCGCTGCCCGCATCAAAGGCATTTTCCCCGGTGTCCAGCACCGCGCAGCAGGCCTGCTGCAATGGGGCGGGGCGGCTGCGGCGGTGACGGTGCAACCGTCCGATGCGCTGCAACAGCAGATCCATGGGGCAAAGCTCTGTAACAAGAACATCCAGATCAATGTCCAGCGACTGCTCCATTACCTGCGTGCCCACCACGATCAGGTCGTTCCGGCGCTCCGGTGCAGAGCCCTTGCCAATGCGTGCCATCAGCTGGTTTTCCCGCGCTGCGCGGTCCGGCATCAGGAACTGCGCATGGAACAGCTGCACCTCTTTGTCCGGCAGGCTTTCCCGCAGCAGCTGCGCGATCTTCTGCGCTTTTTTGACCGTGTTGACGATCACTCCCGCGCAGCCGCCCTCTGCCAGCTTCCGGCGCAGCAGCGCGGGCAGCTCCGGCTCTGTGAGCGTGGTCAGCTGCACCGTTTTACCGGGTGCGTCTGGTGGGATGGCCGTCTGCTTTACCTCTGCGCCGTCCGTCCATGTCAGCAGCGGATAGCCGCAGCTGGTTTTCCATGGGGCGTCCGGGACAGCCTTTTTCTGCTGGTAAGCCTCGACCAGTTCCGCGCGCCGCCGGGCAGGCAGGGTGGCTGACAGCAGGATGACCGGCACCTTGTACCAGCCCAGCCATTCCAGTGCACGGTCCAGATAGCAGTTCATGTAGGTATCGTAGGCGTGGCACTCGTCAATAATGACCACCTTGCCCGCAAGCCCCAGATGCCGCAGCATAACGTGCTTCTGGGCAAGTGCCGCCAGCAGCAACTGATCCACTGTTCCAATCACAAAGTTTGCCAGCAGTGCCTGCTTGTTTCCCCGAAACCACTGGTGTACCTGCACCTGATGCGCTTCCTGCGCGTCCTCCTCCAACTGCACCCCGCGCCCCTGCAGCCGCAGATAGCACTCGTTCAGTTCTGCCATGCCGTGTGCCAGCTTTATAGCCTGCGGCAGCGTCTCCTCAGACTGTGTGTCTGCCCAGCCAAGCAGCCGGGGAAAGATGCCGTTTGCCGTGGCCTGTGTGGGCAGCCCGAAAAAGACACCACCCAGCCCGAACCGGCTGGCCATGACCTCCGCAGCGGCCAGCGCCGCCTCGGTTTTACCCACGCCCATCTGTGCTTCCAAAATCAGGATGCCCGGTTCCGCTGCGGTATCCACAGCCTCCAGAACAGCCCTCTGCACCGCATTGGGCGCAAAGCCGAACCGCACCGCAAACTCCTGCGGGTCTGCGATGCCCGGCTGTGCCTCCCACGGGAAGGGCAGCGCCAGCTTTTCCCAAGCCCTGTCCACCCGCGCCGGGTAATCCTCCATGCTGCCCAACTCCTCTACCGGGATCAGGGGAAAGTATTCCGTATTGCTGGCGATCCAGTCTGCCATGATCAGAAGTCCGGTCAGAAGCACTTCCTCCTGCGGATTCAGATCATCCAACTCCGCTGTGTCGTCAAAGCCACAGTCCTGCAAAACAGTCATGAGCAGTTCTGTCCAGAAGTCCTCCCAGACCTTTTTCTGTCCCTTGGGGTAGTAGTTGCTCTCCCAACCCTCTAACTGATCATCGACCGCCGCGCAGCTCTGTGGCTTGCCGTGGTGCGCCCCCACAATGGAGGCGATCCCGCCGGGGCAGTCATCCCACAGCAGGACTGCCTCGCCCGCCCGGGCATGCGGCGACTCCCGGCGGTTCTGTTCAGGACAGTCCAGCGGCGTCAACGTTTCCAGCCGCTGCCGCGCCTCCGGCAGGGTGCGCAGGATATTTGCCTGAAAGGCTACCGTAGCCTTGCCTATATCATGGATTCCACCCAAAAACCGGGCATGCGCGAGCAACGCTTCCTCGCACTCAAAGCCCATGGCCCGTTTTACGCTTTCGGGGAGCCACTGCCGGACTAGCCGCTCCATGATGCCCGCCGTATCCCACAGATGCATCCAGAGCGGCAGCCACAGGCTGGTATTTTCTGGGTCCGTTTTACCGGCCAAAAACCTTGTTTTATTCAACGTCCTTCGCATTTTTGCTCCTTTTCCGGTGTGTGCCTTCCATGTACCGAGCATAACAGATAATGTGTACTATAATCCGTACTTTTTGTATTTTATCTCCGCAAATGAAAAAAGCGGCACACCGGGTCGTGCCTCATCAAAACGAAAGTGTCCTCGCAAGGTAAAGAAACATGCTATTTATAGCCCGGTTCCGTTTTCTGTTTCAAAGATACGCTTCTGCCCTTCTGCTGTCAATGACTCTGCGCCAATTCATCAAAGCTACAAAAAAACGATTTCTTTTTTGTATAAAAAACCGCCCCGGCTTCCATTGCGGAAACCGGGGCGGTTCGTTTGTTTTATTGGTGCTTTTTCAAGCGCTCACGCAATCACTTGCGGGGATTCTTGATAGCAGCCTGAGCGGGTGCCAAAATTACAGAGCGTTCGGAGTAGCGATGATACGCTATTTGTGAATTTCCAGTGTATTTTACCCCATCTCCGCAATGATCTTCTCCAAATTTTCTTCCTGCAAATAGAATTCCGGCAGTTTTGCCTTGTCATATAGAACGAATGGGCGGCGTTTGCAAGGAGCAGTCACGCACAAAGCGCCCCCGGCTTCCTGTCATGGAAACCGGGGGCGCTGCGGTTTTATGGGAAACGCCTCAGGCGGCTGCAAAGCCTCAGTGCAGCAGGGAGCTGACCCATGCCCGGGCGGCCGTCTTGGCCTGGAGCTTATTGTACATCTTCAGGGTGGTGTTGTACACCTTCTGGCTCATGGCATTGCTGGCGTTGGTGGCGGCAGCCTGCTTGGCCTCAAGCGTGTCGGCAGCGGCAACAGCGGCCTTCATATCGGCGTAGTCGGCCATGATCTCCTGCTGGAGCGCGGCATAGCTGGCCTTGGCTGCTTCCCGATCCTTTGCGGTGACCTGATTGCCATTGCTGCCGTAGGTCAGCAGGTTGGAGAGGGCGTCACGCACGCCGTAGAAGGAGTCGGTCCAGTCGTCCGGGTAGGTATAGTAGCGGCCCTTGGCATCCTGATACCAGACGCCCTCGGTGGGCTGCTCGTCGGAGCGGGTGACCGTGTGGACCGAGACCTTGTAGGCATCTGCGGTGTCGGTGGTCAGCATCGGATAGTAAGGGACGAAGGCGTTGTACACGTCGTCGTCAAAAGCGGTCCACTCGGTAATGGCGGTGTTCAGATCGCCGGTGGCGCTCACCTGGAACAGATGAGTCTCCACATTGCCCGTCTTGCCGATGGGCTCGGTCTGAAAGAAGTGGATGGAATCCTCCACCGAGAACTTCTTGGTCAGCTGGATGTTGGAGTAGACCGGGACGATGGCACCGTTCTCGCCGACGTTGCTGATGGCAAAGTCGGTCTCACTGTAGTTGTCCTTTGTAAAGGTGTCGGTGCCGTACAGGTAGTTCAGGCCGGCTGCCATGCGGTCCGATGCGATGTCGCCGTTGTAGGAGGCATCCAGGTCGATGACGTTGGCAGCGGCATCGCCCACAAAGGTACCGGCTTTCTGGGCCACGGAGATCAGGTTGGCAGAGGCCACCACATGGTCGGTGTCATCCAGATCGATCTTGCCCATAGCGGCGATGTTGGGCTGCATGAAGACCACGCTGGAGGAGAGCTTCAGGGCAAGGTAGGTGTGGCCCGTCAGGTTCTCCACGAACCAGGTCTCATTCTGGTCGGCAATGAACACGCCGGAGCCGCCGGCTGCACCGGCGTTGTCGTAGATGGAGGTCAGCAGAGCAACACCCTCGCGGGCCGTGGAAGCTTCGCTCAGCAGCACCGTGGTGATCTCGGCTTCCTCAATGCCGTTGTCCACATAGGGGTCTACGCTCAGCACGGCGTCGGTGCCGTAGAGAGACTCGGTGGCAGAGACCATGACACCCTTCTCGTTGGTGCCAGCCTCCTCATAGGGGGTGTGCTCGTGGGTGCTGTCGCAGTCCGGGCAAACACCCAGACCGTTGTCGTCCCGGCGGGCGGTGTAGCGGTAGCTGTCGTGGGTGAAGGTGTAGGTAAAGCCGTAGCAGCCCTCGTACACCTCGCCCGCGGTGTGCTTCCCGGCGGGGCTGATGTTGAACAGCTTGTTGTAATCGTTGGTGCCCAGATCCTCGATCCGGCCAAACATGGTGGTGCCATCCTCGGTGAGGTCGCTGCCGACATAGAGTGCCGTGCAGGCGAAGGCGGAAGGAACCACGGCAAGCGTCATCGCACAGGCGATGAAAGCCGCAGCAATTTTCTTCTTCAAAGACATAATAGTATCGATCCCTCTCTTGTTGATTGTCGGCATTTCGTCGGCGGGTGTTATAATACACCCATTTTAATGAAAATGCAAGTATTTTCCCGAAATTTTAGCATATATTCATTTTTATATGGTATATATTCATACTGTGTTTTTCATTTGCCCCTCCGTGAGCGCAAAAAACCGCCCCGGCTTCCTCTTTCGGAAACCGAGGCGGTTCGTTTGCGTTATTTGTGCTTTTTCAAGCCCTCACGCAATTACTTGCGGGGGTTCTTGATTGCAGCCTGAGCAGCAGCCAGACGTGCAATGGGCACACGGAAGGGAGAGCAGCTGACGTAGTCCAGACCGACATTGTGGCAGAACTCCACGCTCGTGGGGTCGCCGCCGTGCTCGCCGCAGATACCCAGACCCAGATCGGGACGGGTCTCGCGGCCGTCGTGGGCAGCCATCTTGACCAGCTTGCCAACGCCGATCTGATCCAGATGCTGGAACGGATCGCTCTCGTAGATCTTGTTCTCGTAGTATGCGCCCAGGAACTTGGCGGCATCATCACGGCTGAAGCCGAAGGTCATCTGGGTCAGGTCGTTGGTGCCGAAGCTGAAGAACTCGGCTTCCTTGGCGATCTCGCCGGCAGTCAGGGCTGCACGGGGGATCTCGATCATGGTACCGACCTGATACTTCATCTCAACGCCTGCAGAAGCGATCAGCTCGTCTGCGACCTTGACCACAACGTCCTTGACGAACTTCAGCTCCTTGACCTCGCCGACCAGCGGGATCATGATGTGCGGGGTGATCATGTAGCCGGTCTCAGCAGAGACGTTCAGAGCAGCCTTGATCACAGCGCGGGTCTGCATCGCAGCGATCTCAGGGTAGGTAACAGCCAGACGGCAGCCACGGTGACCCATCATGGGGTTGAACTCGTGCAGAGAAGTAACCACGTTCTTCAGATCATCGAAGGTCATGCCCATATCGGCAGCCAGCTCCTTGATGTCCTCGTCCTTGGTGGGCAGGAACTCGTGCAGAGGCGGATCCAGATAACGAATGGTCATCGGGCGCTCACCCATGATGCGGTACATGGCCTCGAAGTCACCCTGCTGGAACGGCTCGACCTTGGCCAGAGCAGCTTCGCGCTCTTCCACGGTACGTGCGCAGATCATCTCACGCACAGCCTTGATGCGATCCTCTGCGAAGAACATGTGCTCGGTACGGCACAGGCCGATGCCCTCAGCACCCAGATCCACTGCCTGCTGTGCGTCGCGCGGGTTATCGGCGTTGGTCATGACCAGCAGCTGACGAGCAGCGTCTGCCCAGCCCATGAAGCGGTTGAAGTTCTTATTGCCGGTAGCGGCCACGGTAGCGACCTGCTCGCCGTAGATGTTGCCGGTAGAGCCGTCGATGGAGATCCAGTCGCCCTCGGCGAACTTGTGGCCGTTGATTTCGAAGGTCTTTGCTTCCTCGTCGATCTTGACCTCGTTGTCATTGCCGCAGCCGGAGACACAGCAGGTGCCCATACCACGGGCAACAACAGCTGCGTGGCTGGTCATGCCGCCGCGGACGGTCAGGATGCCCTGAG
>OJQI01000982.1_pt1 | contig 13452 bp, 12 predicted proteins | sample 1598711 | NCBI WGS metagenome assembly OJQI01 (sample SAMN03922505, study PRJEB24848) | human gut metagenome | isolation source: stool sample | host: Homo sapiens | place: Germany | collected 2011-11 | reverse complement strand
GGCCGCATCGCCCTTGAGTCCTACTGCCGACTACGTTTTTATTTCGACAGAATAGCTTAGGCCACTTATAGGTCACTTATGCGGTGGCTTTGAACGTATGACTCCCATACGAACCGTCACGGTTCGTGTGGGAGTCATACGTTATCTCGCGGCGTTTATTCGGGATTCTCCGGTAAAGCTTTAAGCTAGTCGTTTAGTTCGAGGCGTGCGGCATGGACATGCAAGTATCTTTGTGCGTCGTACGGTCACATTGTGTCGGGTGGTTCCATGATGCGTCGGCGATGCTCCTATACTCGGCCGTATGTTGTTCCAAGCTGGGTCATTGCTGCTCGTCATCATCAGCGTCTATCTACTTAAGCGCATCCATATCTTCTCTGACAAATCCTACAAAGTGGTGCAGGGGCTGGTGTTCAACCTCACCCTGCCATGCGCCATCATCATGAGTTTCGCTACGAATAAGCATCCGATGAACCTGTTGTGGCTGGTCGTGTTCGGCTTGTTCGCCTGCCTTATTCCGCTGTTCGTCGTGTATTTCGGCTCACGTGGCGACGAGCCACGCTACCGTGCCTATCAAATGCTCAACGCGTCGGGATTGAATATCGGCGCGTTTTGTCTGCCGGTGGTGCAGACCTTCATGGGACCGAGCGCAGGTCTGCCGGTCATTATGCTCGATATAGGCAACGCCATCATCGCCACTGCCGCATCCCTGACCATTACCCGCTCGCTGCTGCACTTGGGAAGCCCCACCAAAAACCTGCCATTGAGCCTGAAGATCAAGAATATCGCGCACGATTTCTACTCGTCCATTTCGTTCGACTGCTATATGCTCATGCTGGTGATCATGTTCGCCGGATGGAGTGTGCCGCATTGGATCGTCACGCTCATCACTCCGTTCGCCAACGCCAACGCTTTCGCAGCAATGGCCATGATCGGCCTGATGATGGAGATCCCTGACAGTCATAAGGATCGTTCGGAACTAGGCAAAGTTATCGCATGGCGATTCCTGTTCAGCATCATCATCGCATTGTCCGCATGGTTCCTGTTGCCGTTGGATGAACGTGTCCGAGAAATCATGGTACTGGCCGCATTCGCACCGGTAACGATTTTCTCCACAAAATTCACTGATTCGCTGACCGGTAACGCCAAACTCGCAGGCTTCTCGTTGACCGTCACGGCCGTTATCGGGCTGACGTTCATGACGATTCTGCACGCTGTTCTGCCGGTGGTCTGACGTTTGCCGATTCCTATGCGTTATGCGCTGCAATGACGCGTTCGATTTCGGTCAGATTAGACGCGAAATAGATACCATGCTGACGTTCTGCGGTGGAGAAGCCCGCATCGATCATGTGCTGTAGGAATGCCTTCATATCATCATAAAAGCCGTTGAGATTATAGAAGATGCAGGGTTGGGTCAGTTGGTCAAGACAAATTTTCGACACCACCTCACTGATTTCCTCCAACGTTCCCGTGCCGCCAGGGAAAGCGATGAACACGTCGCCAAGCTCAATCATGCGGGTCCGGCGTTCCACGATATTCGGCACGACAACCAGTTGGGTTAGGTTATGGTGTGCAACGCCTCTGTCCACAAACATCTGCGCCTCGATACCGGTCACGTCGCCGTCATGGGCGAGTACGGTGTCGGCGATCACGGCCATCAATCCTTCATCGGAGCCGCCATACACCAGCCTGTTGCCATTGTCCGCAATCCATATGCCCAATTCCTCAACGGCTTTCTTGTATATGGGATCGTTTCCCTCATGCGCACCGAGATACACGGTGATATTCATAACCATCCTTCTTTGCCGACGAATATGCTGGCGCCACAAACCAAAGTCAAAACCACGCTTTAACGCATCACCAAGCCCCCGTCGACGTGCAGTGTCTGGCCAGTGATGAATGATGCGTCATCGCTGGCCAGCATAGCCACGGCTCCGGCGATATCATCGGCGGTGGCGAGTCTGCCCAACGGGGTGGATGCGATGATACGCTCGCGTACATCCTCGGTGGTGGCACGGCTCGATTCGGTGCCAACGGTGAGCCCAGCCGCGATGGCGTTCACGGTCACGCCCCATGCCCCAGCCTCCTGCGCCAATGATCTGGTGAAACCTACCAACGCACCTTTCGCAGCGGTGTAGTCATGATACGGCACAATCGGGGAGTCGACGAGGTTACTAGAGATGTTGATAACGCGTCCTCCGGTCTGACGCCTCATCTGCGGCAGCGCTGCTTCGCAGGTGTTGTATGCGCCTTTGAGGCATCCTTCTAGCTGTGCCGCGTAATCGGACCATCCGATGGTACCGAAGGTCTTGCGATTGCGTGGGTCGAACGAATAACGGGCGAATGCGTTATTGACGAGAATGTCCAATCCGCCGAACGTTGCGACCACCGTGGATACCATGTCGTGCACCTGTCCGGCGTCGGTGACATCGGCCTTGCAGGTGATCACACGACCGGCCGCCTCACAATCGTCCATAATGCGTTGCGCACACCGCTTCGCACGCTCGTCATCGCTGACGTAGTTAATAGCCACGCATGCGCCGGCGCGAACCAGACGTAACGCGATCGCCGCGCCGATGCCGCGGCTCGCGCCAGTCACCAATGCGACACGTCCCTTCAACGGCAGAGAATCGGACTGCTGCATGGAAATTCCTTTCGTTTTTGGGTATACGTATTTCGTGGGATTGCTTGAATGTGATTATTCGACATCCATATCGAAACCATCACAGTACATATCGGTGTTACGTTCGATATCGACGGCATGCACCAGATCAAGCAGATTGAAGCCGCCGTCGTGATGCCAGCCGGATTTCGCGCGATTCATCTCGCCTACCGGGCAGATGCGGTCGATGCCGGTCTCGCCGACGCGTTGCGCCACGTCGAACAGCCGGTCCGGAGCGAGCGCCACACCGCAGGTCTGCAACCATTGCGCGTAAGGGCGCAGCGTGGGCAGCGCGTCCTCGACATGGTCCACCGCCACGATGTTGACGGTGCGGTTCAGTGGTGTGGACAGCGAGTCGGCCATGCCGATGGACGGATAGTACAGCACCGTCCAGTCGGTGCCCGAACGCGACTGCACCACGAACGGGTCGTCGGACGGCGCATCATCCGCGTTGCCGGCCGCGGCGGCCATCGGGCCGGCGCCCAGCATCAGCGCTTTCATCTGCGCGGTGGAACGCAACCGCTGAATCGCCATGGACTCCTCTTCGGACGGTGTGGAACGGGGATATTTGCGCTGCTGCCCGTCCAATTCGCTGGCAAGCAGTTCGGCGACCTGCGCCGGAGACATCGCGCCGCCACGTTCCACGAACATGGTTTGCGGCGCCAGACAGCTTTGCTGGTCGTATGTGGCCACGTCGATTGCCATACGATGCACGGTGCCGGCATACAGGTCGGCGCGAAGCGCCTCGCGGCCGATCAGCGAGAAGCCGATTTTCGCGCCGTAGCTGAGGAAAGGCTTTCCGGCACGTACGCGCGGGCGAATCGCCTCGGTGGTGTGCGACGAACCGTACGCGACCACCGCATCCGCCTCGCCAATCGCGGCATCCTCCAAATCCACGGTGCCGCCACGCCAAGGCACAATCGCCAAAGCGTCCGCCATATCGGGGTCGACGCTTGCCAGGGAACGGGCGAACAGCACCGGCATCAGCGGCTCGTCGAACGACGATTTGCCGAGAATCGCGCTTTTCGTCAGCAGACCCATCGTCATGCTCCACACGGGAATGCCCGGCACATTGCTGGAAAACACGTGGAACGACAATTCCGGACCGTACAGCCGCGTGTATCCGCCCGAACGGTTTGGGCGATACTCGTCAAGCATCTGCGGGCAATTCAACTCGTCATCCACGAAACGCAGCAGCTCACGCCGACGGAACATGCGCATGTACCGCTTCAATTCGATACGCACCATGGACGCGTCATAGCCGGTGACCGCGGGCATGAGCCGCTCCGCAAGCCGACGTTCCGGATATTCCGGATCCGTCCACAATTCTACGGCGCGCGCGATCACGTCGACGATCCCGTCCGTGGAATACCGCGCCAGTTTCTCGGCGCGATGCCGCCGCACCGACGCCGCCAGCGCATGCACGGCATCGGCGTCGAGACGGGGGAAACGCAACGTCGCCGTGCCGCCATCGGACGCCGTGACGTTGCGTGTGTCGAAATCATGGAACTCGAAATCCCGCGGCGCGTGGAAAATGTCGACGTCGCTCATGCGTTGGCCGCCATCACCTCGTCGACGGTGATCGAACAGCCACGCGCCTCGGCGCCCTTCGCACGACCGTTCAGCACATAGCCATGTTCGGTGCGCACACCCAGATCCTCCGTCAGAATAGCCAGGCACGAATTCCAATTCGCCAGATCATAATGCGCGATCACACCCTGCTCGCCATCGGCGACCGGCGTAAGCGAAGCCGGATCGAGGAACACCGAACGCACCCACGACGGCGTGGCTTTGAGATAATTCGACGAACCATCCGTGTAATAGGACAGGATGTTCTGATCGTAGATCTGCGAACTCAACTCCGTCATGCCATACATGTTCACGCAATGCGAGCGCTTCACGCCGAACACTCGTTCGAACGCCGCATACAGGTCGTCGACCGTCATGTCGGTGCGCGTGCTTTTGAAACCGCCCGTATCGAACACGCGGGAATCGGCGGCCAGAGCGTAGGTCTTGCCCTGCTTGTCCAGATAATCCAGCAGATACAGGTAGGCGGAGGAGGCGCCCATAAGCATCACCGGTTCGCCGTCGGCCGCGGCCTCGTCGAGGAAGCGCTCGACGCCCGTGAAATCAAGGCCATCCTCATGGAAGAAGAAGCCGCTGCCTTCGGCGCCGCACTGCTCCACGGCGCGGGTCAGATATCGGGACAGCGACGAATGCTCGTTCATGTCCCATGCGGGGGAGAGGACCGCGATGCGGATGCGCTCGCGGTCGGGCATGATGAAATGCCTGAACGGCACGATCATCGACTCGTCCCACACCTGCAGGTCGGGGTGGAAGTTGCGCCCGCGTTGACCGGGATGCGTGGTACCGCTGGTGGTGAACACCGCTTCGCAATCCTGTTCGGGCACGGAGGTGAGCGTCAGCATTTTGAAGCCGTCCACCGGCATGGGGGGAATCTGCATCCAGTTGGCGAGCGTCTGCGGCGTCACGCGTTTGGACATGCAGTAGGCGCGGTATGGGAGGTTGCGCTCGAATTGAAAGGCGAAGATATGCTTCGCCAGCGTGTCGAACGCCTCATCGGGCGCCTTGCCGCAGCCGTATTGTGCGATGAAGTCGAGCACCTCCCGTTTGATGGTTTCCTTCGTCTCGTCGATGTTCGTGGATTCCTGCGATTGCCCCATGCTCATGCCATGTCCTTTCCGTCGTATGGTTGTCGGATTATTCGGATGCTTTCGATTATTCCGCTTGTTTCGTCCGCTCGTCTGCGTGTCGTGCGATAAAGTTCGGCAGGTCGATGATGAGGGCCTTGAGAATCACGACGCTGAACGCGCCGACCAGAATCGAATTCGAGAAGAACACGTGCGCTCCTCCTTCAAGACCGCTCAACGCGTTCGGCAGGGCGATGCCAAGCAGCAGGGAAAGGCCGATCACCACTTGGGTGCGGTCGTCGCTTTCCACCTTGCGCAGCGTGTTGAAGCCGGTGCTGATGAGGCTTGCGGCGGCCGGCAGGAAGATGCCGCCGATCACGGGGGATGGGATGAGCGACAGTACTGCGCCCGCCTTCGGAATGAAACCAAGCACCACGAACACCACGCCGGCAATGATCACCGGCACGCGGGTGCGGGTCTTGCCTTCGTCGGTGACTTTGAGCAGCGCCACGTTCTGCGGATACGCGGTGGTGGTGAAACCGCCGATCAGCGAGGAGATCGCCGAACCGGCGGCCTCTCCGGCAAGACCGTAACGCACCTGGCGGTCCTGGAGCTTCGTGCCTTGGATCTCCGTGGCCGCCTGATACACGCCGAGGGCTTCCATGATGGCCACCAGATAGGCGATGAAGAACGGTACGAAAATCGCCGCGTTGAAATCGAAACCGCCATACGGCATGAACTTGGGCAGGCCGAGCCACGGCTTGGAGGCCACCGCGGAGAAGTCGGCCATGCCGAACGCCAGAGACAGCGCGGTGCCCACGACCAGTGCGATCAGATACGACAGCGCCTTCACCATGCCCTTGCCGAACTGGGAAAGCACCACCACCAGCACGCAGGTGATGATGGAGACGGCCAGCGTCTTCGGATCGGCGAAGCCCTTGTCTCCCGGCGCGCCGCCAAGGAACTCGCTCAATGTGAATCCCGACAGGGAGACGCCGACGAGGAAGATGATCACGCCCGATACGATCGGGGCGAACAGGAACCGCAGCTTCTCGATCACACGCGTCAGGCACAGCACCAGGAAAATCAGCGAGCTGATGAAGATGGACGTGCCGGCCGCGGCAAGTGATCCGGCGGTGCCGGCGGCGATCATCAGCGCGTCGAACGCCGCGGAAGGACCCTGAACGATGGGCAGGCGCACCAGTTTCGTGGCCTGGATAAGCGTGACCAGGCCGGAGACGATGAAAATGGCGTTCACCATGTTCGACGACAATGCCAACGGCAGACCGATGGCGCCCGCCACGAACACCGGATCAAGCCACACGTTTGATACGAGCACATGCTGCAATCCCAGCAGGGCGTTCTTCGGCGTGACCTTCTTTTCGGCTGACGAACCGGCTTCCGCCACGCTCGTTTCGGTTTTCTTTCTGGTTGCGGCATCGCCGTGCGGCTGCGTCTGCGTCGATGGCTTTTCGTTGGCCATGGTGTCCCTTCTCGACTTCCATTGGGTATGTGCACAAGCCGAAATACAACGGAGATCGTCTCTACGGGACGCGACGCGTTTTGCCGGTACTGTTCCTACGCAAGCATTACCTTGATCAGGTCAAGGGTCCGGGCGGTCGCCCGTCTCAGCCGTATTCGGCACCCCCTGTACTTCGACGCGCCCAATCATAACGCCACCGTCCAACCGAAACAGGAAAAAATACGGCATGCGTGTCCGTTGCATGGGGACGCATGCCGTATTTCTTTTCGAGAAGCTGCCGACGCTTATCTGCGACGCCTGATGGGAGCCAGCTCGAACACCTCGTCGGACGTCTTCGCCACTTCCGGACTGTGCGTGACGATGATGACGCAACGATGCCCATCATGCGCCAACGTTCGGAAAATACCCATGATGTCGTTCTGGGTGGCCAGGTCGAGATTGCCGGTCGGCTCGTCCGCGACGATGATGGAAGGACCATAGCTTAACGCGCGGGCGATCGCCACACGCTGCTGTTCGCCGCCGGACAGGTGCAGGATACGTTCGTTCGCGTATTCCTTCGGCAGATGCACCTGTTTGAGCAATTCTTCGACGATTGCTTTCTTCGGCTTGTCGAACGATTTGCCGGACGCGTCCATCGACAGGATGATGTTCTCCGCCACCGTAAGGTTCGGCAGCAGGTTGAAGCTTTGGAAGATCACGCCGCTGTCATGGCTGCGAAAACGGTATCGGTCTCGTTCCGACAGGTCGGTGCCGTCGACCAGCACCATCCCTTCCGTGGGATTCGCCAGTCCCGAGATCAGTGATAGCAGCGTGGTTTTGCCTGCTCCGGACGGTCCGGTGATGGCATGCACTTTGCCGGCTTGGAAATCGTGGCTGATGTTTTTCAGCACGCGTTTGCCGCCTTTGGTGTAGGCATAACTGACGTTATCCAGCTGCAGCGTAGGCGGGTCGGTCTGCTGCGATTGTGCGCCGTTGGCTTCGACGGCTTCTTTTGCGATTGCCGTATTGGCGGTATTCGCGGAATTCGTTGTCATGGGAGGTCCTTTCCAGGAAAAACGTGCGATTGGATTGTCAGGAACGGTCGGCGAGCGATTTGGAGATGATGGCATCGCCATCACTGCTCGCGTCATAGCCGAACACCTTGCCCTTCACCATCGTGAAGCTGCCATTGGAGGCGTTGGCGACGGCCTCGTCGCTGGAGAAGCCGATTAGGGAGAAATCGCCGCTGACCATGCCCGCGCCGTCTTTGCTGCCCGCGACGTCGCCCATTTGTCCGTCGGGGCCACCGGACTGTTCATCCTGACGGGTGCCGTTATCCGTATCGGCGGTATCAGACGAATCCTTCATATTGGACGAGCCGGACGAGCTGGAGGAATCCGAACCGGACGAATCGGTGACCGGCTGGAAATCGTCAGTCGCCGCCAACCCCGTGGTCTCCATATAATAGTGGATTTCACCGCGGATGAAGCCTTCGCGTACTTCTGATAGTCGGCAAGCGAAAACTGCTTGTCGGCCAAAGCGGAACGCATGGCGTCGAAGTCAGGTTTGGCGGAAGCATCGGACGAATCGGAATCCGACTTGGACTGCTCGCGCGATTCGGAAATGAGTTTGCCGCGATCAAGGCTGATCTGCGCGGTGACGGTGGTGTTATCTAATCCGCTGCTTCTTGCGGTGGTGGCCGCCTGCCGGATGGATAGGCCGATTGTGGCGGCAGCGGCGATGATGGTCACGATGACGATGATGAGCATATTGCGTCCCTTGTTGCGGGTGACGCTTTTCCATGCGTTTTTGACGACGAACATGGCTGTTTCCTTATGTGTTTCGATAGATATGAGCGATTGATGGTTCCGCGCCGCTCGCGATCGGCGTTTATGCTGATGGTAAAAGTTGTATCTGGCATACAACAGAAAGACGCTTTGTTCGCGCTGGGATGTGGCTGGATGTTTTCTGGACGCCTCGAAACATGACATGGCCGCGTCGCCAACCGCTTCGAAGGTGTTAGGCTAACGCGTATGCCTATGAAATCCGAAGTCATTGCAAACCCAAGGGCCGAACGCGTCCGCAGGGTCTCCGAACTTGCCGACAGGAAAGGCCGCAAGCGGTCCGGCAGGTTCATGGTGGAAGGACCGCAGTCGGTACGTGAACTGCTCTCCTGGCATCCCGACATCGTCGAGGATCTGTATGTGGAGGTCGTCTCCGCCGAACCGGACGCGGCTTTCATCACGCCTACCGTGGCGCAGATGGCCGGCAAGGCCATGCAGGCCGGTGCTTACGTGCATAAGGTGACGCATGCCGTCATGCAGCACATGAGCTCCGACGCGCAGGGAGTGCTCGCCGTCGCCGACATGCGCGCTTTCCTCGATTCCGCCGTCATTGATGGCGATTCCGACGAACGCACGATGGTCGCCGCGTTCTGGCAGGTGCGCGATCCGGGCAACGCCGGCACCGTGGTTCGTTCCGCGGATGCGGCCGGTTGCGCGGGCGTGGTGCTGGTGGACGACTGCGTGGACATCTTCAACCCGAAGGTGATTCGTTCCACTGCCGGCTCGCTGTTCCATCTGCCGGTCGTCTCCATGGGCACGGACGAGTATTTCGATTGGTGTGCGGAACGTGGACTCGCCGTGTACGCCGCCGACGTGTATGGTACCGACGCACGGCCGCCGGAACCGCTTACGGACGTGCTTGCCGTACCGCAATCACTTGCGCAAGCCAAGACGGTGCTGTTCGGCAACGAGGCGCGCGGGCTGACCCAGGATGTGTTGGAACGCGTCGACAGAATCGTGTCGATTCCCGTCTACGGCAAGGCGGAATCGCTCAATCTCGGCACCAGCGCGGCGGTGATGCTGCTGAGCTTGGCTATGTCGAGTCATGTTGAAAGAATGTGAAGTCGTAAAAACGTTGGAATTGCGCGTTTTATGCGTAAAACAAACGGTTGATAAGAAAGGTATCTCGTGGCAGAGGGTGCGGTATTCGACGCCCAAGCGGTAACCGATGCGGTTGCCGAGGGCATCGCGAAAATCGAAAACGCCTCCACAATGGAGGAATTGAAAGCCATCAAGACGCAGTACGCCGGAGCGGAATCCGCGATGACGCAGGCCAGCAAGGCCATCGGCGCGTTGCCGAAGGACCAGAAGAAAGACGCCGGTAAGCTCATGGGCAAGCTTCGCGCCGACTTCGGTCGTGCGTTCGGCACCAAGGAAAAGCAAGTCAAGGCCGAAGAAGAGGCCCGCGAGCTTGCTGCCGAAACCGTGGATATGACCTTGCCGGTCAACCGCAAGCCGCTTGGCGCCCGCCATCCGCTGCCGAAGCTGATGGAGGATGTCGAGGACTTCTTTATCTCCATGGGCTGGCAGATTTCCGACGGTCCGGAAGTGGAAACCGAATGGTATGACTTCGACGCGCTGAACTTCGGTCCGGACCATCCGGCCCGCCAGATGCAGGACACCTTCTACGTCAAGGGCAATCAGGCCAAGGACGCCGCGGGCTTCGTCGGCTCCAACATGGTGCTGCGCACCCAGACCTCGTCCGATCAGGTCCGTGGACTCATCACCCGTGGCGTGCCGTTGTACATCGCCTGCCCGGGCCGTGTGTTCCGTACCGACGAACTTGACGCCACCCACACCCCGGTGTTCCATCAGGTGGAGGCCCTCGCCGTGGACAAGCATCTGACCATGGCCGATTTGAAGGGCGTGCTCGACAAGCTTGCCGTGGCCATGTTCGGCCCGGAAGCCAAAACCCGTCTGCGTCCGAGCTACTTCCCGTTCACCGAGCCGTCTGTTGAAGTGGACATGATGTTCACCACCGGCTCCCGCAAGGGCAAGTGGCTTGAGATTTCCGGCGCCGGCGAAGTGCACCCGACCGTGGTCCGCAACTACGGGCTCGATCCCGAGCAGTACTGCGGCTTCGCTTTCGGCTCGGGTCTTGAGCGTCTCACGATGCTGCGCTACGGCATCGACGACCTGCGGCTCTTCTTTGAAGGCGACCTCCGGTTCCTTCGCCAGTTCAACGAGTAATGGGGAAGAAAAATGCTGTTTTCTGAAAGCTGGCTTCGTACGTATGTGAATCCCGCGATTTCGAGCGAGGAGCTCCAGGACGCGCTCACGATGCACGGCCTCGAAGTGGACGAAGCCCGTAAGGCGGCCCCCGATTTCACGGGTGTCGTGATTGCTGAAGTCGTTGAATGCCGCGACCATGAGAATTCCGATCACCTGCATGTCTGCCAGGTGAACGCCGGCACTGGCGAACTGATCCAGATCGTCTGCGGCGCGCCGAACGTCCGAGCTGGGGTGCGTGTGCCCTGCGCGATGGTGGGAGCTGAGCTCCCCGGCGGGTTCAAGATCAAGAAGGCGAAGCTGCGCGGCGTGCCCTCGAACGGCATGCTCTGCTCGGCCCGTGAGCTCGGCGTGTCCGAGGATCATGACGGTCTCTGGCTTCTGCCGGAAGACGCCCCGATCGGCGAAGATATCCGCAAGTACGCTCACCTCGACGACGTCGTGGTGGATCTGAACGTCACGCCGAACCGCGGTGACGCGCTTTCTCTCACCGGTATCGCGCGTGAAGTCCACGCCGTGACGGGGGCTGAGCTGAAGCTCCCGGAAATCCATGAAGCCGCTGTGACGACTGACGCGGCTCATGCCGTGAAGATTGAGGCCTCTGACCTCTGCGCCCGTTATACGAGCCGCGTGATCACGGGGCTGAACGCCAAGGCGAAGACGCCTGAATGGATGGCGGAGCGGCTTGAGCGCTGCGGTCAGCGTCCGATTTCGGCTCTCGTCGATATTTCGAATTACGTGCTCCTCGAGCTCGGCCGTCCGACTCACTTCTTTGACCTCGATAAGCTCTCCGGCACCGTGACGGCGCGCTGGGCGAAGAAAGGCGAGAAGATTGAGCTCCTGAACGGCAAGACCGTTGACCTGACCCCGTACTACGGCGTGATCGCGGATGATAACGGTTCGCAGGCGATCGCCGGCATCATGGGCGGCTCGGCGGACTCTGTGTCGGATGACACGGTGAACCTCTTCATCGAGTCCGCGTTCTTCCGTCCGGCCGCGATCCAGGGCCGCGCCCGTAAGCTCAACTTCTCGTCTGACTCCTCGTTCCGTTTCGAGCGCGGTGTCGACTATGGAACGACCCGTGAGCATCTCGAGTACATCACGGCGCTCGTTCTCTCGATCTGCGGAACCGACACCACGCGCGTCGGCCCGGTGAGCGACATTGAGTCCGATCTCCCGGAGCGCCGCGTCGTGAAGTTCCGCGCTGCACGCTGCCGCAAGCTCGTCGGTGTGGACATTCCGACCGACTTCATGGAAGAAGCCTTCAAGCGTCTCGGGTTTGAGTACACGCGTGACGGTGACCTCTTCACGGTGACCTCTCCCACGTACCGCTTCGATATCGAAATCGAAGAGGACCTCGTGGAAGAAGTGGCCCGTCTCTGGGGTTACGACAAGCTGCCGGAAAATCCGCCGCTTGAGCGCGCTGTGATGCTGCCGTCCCGCGAGGATCGCCGCACGCAGCATGACCTGCGTCTGAAGCTTGCCGGCCGCGGCTATCAGGAACTCGTGAACTTCTCGTTTGTCGAAGAGAAGTGGGAGAAGGATTTCGGCGGCGAAGCTGCCCCGATCCGTCTGCTGAACCCGATCGCCTCGCAGCTCTCCGTGATGCGTACGCAGCTGATCGGCGGCCTTGTCGACATTCTGCGCTACAACCTGAACCGCAAGGAAGACCGTGTGCGCGTGTTTGAGCTCGGCCGCGTGTTCTTCCAGGATCCGACGATTGAGCCTTCTGACACGTCCGTGAAGGGCGTCCGTCAGCCCGAGCACCTCGCCGGTCTCGCCTACGGCACCGCGGACGCTCCGCAGTGGGGCATCAAGTCCCGCCGCGTGGACTTCTTCGATGTGAAGGGTGACCTCGAACGCCTCGCCTTCCCGCTCACGCTTGATTTTGTTCCGGAAGTCTTCCCGTCGCTTCACCCGGGCCGCAGCGCCGGGGTGTATCTTGACGGAAAACGGATCGGTCTCATCGGCGAATTGCACCCGAGGCTTCAGCAGGCGTATGATCTCCCCCTCTGCCCTGTGGTGTTCGAGATCGATGTAGAGCCGCTGCTCAGCGTGCCGGTCCCCGAGCATAAGCCCGTTTCCAAGTTCCAGAAGTCGCTGCGCGATATTTCGCTCGCAGTGCCGGCCTCTGTGACTTCGAAGCAGATCTTCGACGCGGTGCGCGCCGCCCGGAGAACGGATGTGAGACTCGCCTGTCTCACCGACTTCCGTCTCTTCGACGTGTACCATCCGGAAAATCAGCCTTCCGCCGATAAGTCGATGGCCTTCCGCCTCGTGCTGGAGTCCTTCGGTGAAGAGGCTGTGACTGAAGCCCAGATCGAAGGCGCGACTGAAGCGGTGATCGCTGGACTTGAACCCCTTGGCATTAAACTTCGTGCTTAATTAGGTAACCTTTGAAATGGCTATTGAAGAGAATGATTTTTCCCCCACCGTCGGGACGACGATGACGAAAGCCGATCTGGTCGATATTCTGTTTGACCGGATGGGTCTTTCGAAGCGCGAAGCGAAGCTGCTTGTCGATGTGTTTTTCGACGAGATTCGCTCCCGCCTGGAGCTGTCTCTTATACACATCTGACGCTGCCGACGATATGCAGTGTGTAGATC
>OJQI01000971.1_pt1 | contig 13530 bp, 13 predicted proteins | sample 1598711 | NCBI WGS metagenome assembly OJQI01 (sample SAMN03922505, study PRJEB24848) | human gut metagenome | isolation source: stool sample | host: Homo sapiens | place: Germany | collected 2011-11 | reverse complement strand
AGGGCGGGCAGGACGGATTCTGCAAGATAATATCAGAAAATACAAGCGGCAGGCTGCTCGGAGTTCACATTGCGGGCGGCAATGCGTCGGAGCTGATATACGGCGCGGCGGCGATGCTCGCAAGTAAAATGACTGTTGAAGAAATTAAAAATACGGCGTTCCCCCACCCCACGGTGAGCGAGGCGATAAGAGAAGCCGTTTTCAGATAAGGAGCACTGAGATGTACGACAAGCAATTCAGATTCAACGAGGACGGAGAGTTCAAAATCCTGCTCTTCGGCGACCCGCACGAGAACGACGATGTCAGCTCGGGAAAAGGCAAGTCGAAGCGCGCGGACACGCTGAAATTCCACGAGACCGCGCTCGACGCGCTCAAGCCCGATCTCGCGGTTTATATGGGCGACATATGCGCGGCGTCGCGCGACGACATCGGCATGGAGTCGTTCAAGAGGCAGTTCGAGCGGCTAATTGCACCCGTTGTTGAGCGCAAGATTCCGTTCGCGACAATAATGGGCAACCACGACCACGACTCCGGGCTCGAAGAGGAGCAGACGGAGATTTTCGTGAACACCGAATACTGCGTGACCCGCCGATGCGACGAGGATATCACGGGATATTCAAACTATTACATACCCATTTTAGGCAAGAGCGGCAAGCCGGAGTTCAATCTCTGGTTCATGGACTCGAACAATATTTTCTACGACAAAGAGATTTCATATTACGATGTCGTTCACAAGGATCAGATAGACTGGTACGAGCGAAACGCGGCGAAGCTGCGAAAAGAAAACAAGGGTGCTCTCCTGCCCGCTCTGCTGTTTGAGCACATCCCGGTCGTTGAAGAATATGAGCTTCTCAGAAAGGCGAAGCCCTGGGAGATGTGGAAAGCCGTGCGCGGCTACGGGCATCTCAATAAGAACTGGTATGTTCTCAAGGACGAGGACAACGGATATCTCGCAGAGGGTCCGTGCCCGGCGGACGTCAACAGCGGACAGTTTGAGAGCTGGAAGAAGATGGGCGACATAAAGGGCGCGTTCTTCGGTCACGACCACATGAACAATCTCGCGGGCGAGGTTGACGGAATACTGCTCGCGCAGTGCAAGACCTCGGGATTCCGCGCATACACAGACGGCGGCAGACCGTCCGTCAGGCTGATAACCGTTCACGAGGACGGAAGCTTCGAGACAAGCGTCCATTCGTTCAAGGATTTCGGGCTCAAATGCACCTGCCTGGGACCGATTGAAAGCCGCATAACCGACCGTCAGAGCGTCAACGCTACAATAGCATCGCGTGCGCTTCTCGCAGGAGCGGCGACGGCGGCAGTGATGCTCGGCGCGGGCAAAATCTATCAGATTCTCAAAAACAGGAGGAAATGAAAATGGTGACTCATATAGTATTCTGGGCGCTTAAAGACGAAGCAGAGGGACACAGCAAGAGAGAGAACGCGGAGCACATCAAAGAGATGCTTGAAGCGCTCGTCGGCGTTGTCCCGGGGCTTATTGAAGCGAAAGTCGGGATAAACGAAAACGGCGGCAAATATGACGCGGCGCTCTTCTCAAAGTTCGAGAGTTGGGACGCGCTGCACGCATATGACAGCCACCCGGAGCACCTCAAGGTGCGCGCTTTCGTCAAGGCGGTTCGCCTCGAGCGCGAGAGCGTGGATTTTGAAAGCTGATTTTTATTTTTAACATTTAAGAGCCGATGCCCGAAAAGCTCGGCTCTTTTTCTTTTGTGTGAATAAGCTGTTAATTTTGCTTTTTTTGAGAATTTTGTTGTCATATATAGCTTTGTATGCTACACTGAAAGTGCAGAGAGAAGCACAACGGCAGTTATATCTAAAGCTCACTTCAGGCTCTTGAAAGCGAGGTTTTATTATGGATATCAACGACAATAAATTGAAGAAATTTTACACCGTATCCGCCGCTATAGGGTATATTCTTTGCAGTTTGTACGCGTTCATATACTGTGCGTCATACGGGCTCGTCCATCTGCACCTGCCGATTTCGTCGGAGTCGGTATTAAGCGGTGTGTTCGATGACTTTTTCTATTTCAGCGAAGCGATTATTGGCGTTTTGTTAGTCTTCGGCATCGTATGCGTGGGGTCATATCTCGCGCTCCTGTTCATCGCGTTCGACAAAGGGCACCGCCCGCTACCGTTCAGACTTTCAATCATAGCGTTTGCCGCGTTCGGCTTAAGCTGCGCGGAATTCGACAAGCCCGACACGGATTTGCGTATATTCTGCACCGTGCTGGCGGCAATATTCCTGCTCATAGGCATTTATACTGCTGTGCTTTGCGTGCGCAATGTGAAGAGCTGCGCAAAGTAAAAGCGTTCGCCGCTGAAAACATCTCTCGGAAGTGTTTACGAGAACAAGACAAGCCGAATAAATATCAGAGCCGGTATCATTGCGATGCCGGCTCCGTGTGTTATTTATCTTTACTTTTTTCGCACTGCGAGCAGCAGCCGCTGCAGCCGGAGCAGCCGCAGCATCCGCCGCGCTTTTTCTGCCTGCGTATTGAAATAATCGCAAGCACAACGAGCAGAACTATAACGGCTATTATAACAAAATCAACGGGTTTCATGCTATCAGGCTCCCTATCTGATAAACGCCGAACGCGACAAGCCACGCGACAACGCACTGAAGAATAACTATGCCTATCGTTGCAAGGGTCGAGTTCATCTCGCGCTTTATCGTGGCGACCGCGGCGACGCAGGGCGTATAGAGCAGAGTGAACGCGAGGAAGCTTGCGGCGGTCAGCGGAGTAAACAGCGACGAGAGCGCGCCGCCCAGGCTCGATATGCTCGTATTGAGCAGGACGGACATCGTGGAGACGACCGCCTCCTTTGCGGTAAAGCCCGAGATAAGCGCGGTTGCGACGCGCCAATCCGCAAAGCCGAGGGGCTTGAATATCGGCGCTATAAAGCGGCCTATCGCGGCGAGCATACTGTCTGCGCTGTCCTCAACGGGGTTTATGCGCGTGTCGAAGCTCTGAAGGAACCATATGATAATCGTTGCGACAAATATGACTGTAAACGCGCGCTGGAGGAAGTCCTTTGCCTTTTCCCACAGCAGGAGCGCAACGCTCTTGGGCGACGGGATTCGGTAGTTCGGCAGCTCCATGACAAACGGCACGGGGTTGCCGCGGAAGGCGGTATTTTTGAGTATCAGCGCGAGCAGGACGCTGAGCACTATGCCCGAGAAATACAGGCATATCATAACGAGCGCACCGTTCCCCGGGAAAAATGCCGCCGCAAAGACCGAATATATCGGTATTTTTGCCGAACAGCTCATATACGGGGTCAGCATTATTGTCATCTTGCGGTCGCGGTCGGACGAGACGGTGCGGGTCGCCATTATCGCCGGGACGGAGCATCCGAAACCGATAAGCATGGGAACGAAGCTGCGCCCGGAGAGACCGATTTTTCTCAGCGGTCTGTCCATAACAAAGGCGATTCGCGCCATATATCCCGTATCTTCGAGAATAGACAGGAAGAAGAACAATGTCACTATTATCGGCAGGAACGAGAGAACGCTGCCAACGCCCGCGAAGATTCCGTCGATGATAAGGCTATGTATAACGGGGTTGATTCCATAGGCAGTCAGCCCCGAATCGACGAGTCCCGTGAGCTTGTCTATTCCGAGGCTCAGCCAGTCGGAAAGGGCGGAGCCTATAACGTTGAAGGTCAGCCAAAACAGGAGACACATAACGCCTATGAACACGGGAATGGCGGTGTATTTGCCGGTCAGGACACGGTCGAGCTTCATGCTGCGGCGGTGCTCCTTGCTCTCGTGGCATTTGACGACCGAGCTCTCGACTACTTTTTCTATGAATTCGTAGCGCATTTCGGCGAGCGCGGCGTTTCTGTCAAGCCCGGTATCGTTCTCCATCTCGACTATGCAGTGGTCGAGCAGATCGCGCTCATTGCTGTCCAGTTCGAGCTTGTCCGCCATATCGTCGCCGCCCTCAATGAGCTTTGTCGCGCAGAAGCGGCACGGCAGGTCAAGGCGCGAGGAGTGGTCTTCGATAAGATGCACTATAGCGTGGATGCAGCGGTGGACGGGCGAACCGTCGGAGCAGAAGTCCCAGACCTTCGGCAGCGTCTTGCTTTTTGCGACCTGCAGAGCCTGGTCAACAAGCTCGGACACGCCCTCGCCCTTTGCCGCGCTTATCGGCACGACGGGAATACCGAGCGCGTCGCTCATTTTCTTGACATCTATTGTGCCGCCGTTCGAGCGCACCTCGTCCATCATATTGAGCGCGAGCACCATCGGTACGCGCAGCTCAAGTAATTGCAGAGTCAGATAGAGGTTTCTCTCTATATTCGTGGCATCGACTATATTTATGATACCGTCGGGCTTTTGGTTGATTATAAAATCGCGCGAAACTATTTCTTCCTGCGTATAAGGGCGCAGGGAGTATATTCCGGGCAGGTCGACAACAGAGCTGTCCTTTGCGCCTTTTATCGCGCCCATCTTCTGATCGACTGTGACGCCCGGAAAGTTTCCGACGTGCTGATTAGAGCCTGTCAGTGCGTTAAAGAGAGTTGTCTTTCCGCAGTTCTGATTACCTACGAGAGCAAATATCATTTTGCGCCCTCCTCGGCTCTGACTTCTATCTTTTTCGCGTCGTCAACGCGGAGCGTCAGCTCATAGCCGCGCACCATTATCTCTATCGGATCGCCCATCGGCGCGACCTTTTGAAGCGTCACACGGGTTCGCGGGATGAGTCCCATATCGAGCAATCTGCATCTGAGAGCGCCCTCGCCGCCTACGGCGGTTATGACGGCACTCTCTCCTACTTTCAGTTCATTCAGCGTCATATTATCCTCCCGGAAAAGTAAGCCTTGCTTAATTTTAATTTTATACTTCAAGTAAACGCTTGTCAAGAAATCGAGACAGAAAGACGGCAAAAAATCCTGCCCCGCCGACGGTTCGTACAGTCGGCGGGGCGGGTTCGTTTAATCGGAAGATTTTCTTTTTTGCTGCCGTTTTAAAGCAGGGCGCGGTTTACGCACGCTCGAGTATCATCGTGCCGAGGTTATAGAGAAGGCAGTCATCCGGCAGAAGTGAAATCTCCGCAAAGGAATCAACCTTTTCGCCCAACACCTCGCCTTGAATCCCGGTGTCATAGTAGAACTTTCCGTCTTCTTCCTTCCATACGGTACTCTCCAAAACCGCATATCCGTTTTCGCGGATGTCCGCGCCCTGCTTTTTCGCCTCTTCGCGCACCTCTTCGGGCACGAATAAGAGCGTGTTGAGCGTTCCGTCCGGTGCAAATTCCATGATATATTTGCACATCTGAACAATTTCGGCATACATATCATTATCGACCTGACTGTCTGCCGTAAAGACTTTCTCGCCGTCCGGGGTAACCAAATGCATTTCCCTGACTTTCCAAAGTCCGCAAATATCCATATTATTTTCCTCCTGTTATGCCCACGGGTCGGCTTCCTTCGGGGTGCGCACGCCTGTCAGCAGGTACTGCTCCCACAGGAACCACTTGCCGTCGGAGCCGCGCTGGCGCATCTTAATGGGGCGGGGATCGTCCGCACCGCCGCAGGGAATGAACAGCTTCATGTAGTCCTTCTCCTCGCCGGATACGTGATTGCTCTCAATGATGATTGTATAGGGCTGAGAGGGAGTGTAGTTATTGTCGGGCGTTGCGCCTACGAAGTAGGTGAACGGGAGATAGGTCTTGCCGTCGCGGAAGCGGTCGTTGAGGAAGGATATCTCCTGACCGTTGAGCGGACGGGGACCTCTGAGCCAGTTGAGCATCTCAAGGCCGATATTCTTATCCGCCGCATAGGCGCAGAGGGCAAGAACGGTCAGAGCCGCCGTCTTAAACGGTGTGTCAAGGCTCGCCTCGGGGAGCGCCTGCATTTCGGCAAGGCTCTCGGGCAGAGAAGCGAAGGTGAACTTCTCTCTCTTGTTGCCTATCGACTGTATGGCGGAAGTCGCCGCCTGCTGCGCCGTGCTCTTAAGCTTATCAAATATACTCATATAATCTCTCCTTTTTCAAATGCTATTGCTTCTTTTTCCTGAGGGCAACCGCCACTCCGGCTATTATGCCGCCTATTGCAAGGCAGGCTATCGCTATCAGGACAACCGCCTTCACGGAGAGTGTTTTCCCCGTGCTGTCCTGCTTCGCGGCCGTGGTGGACTCGACAGAGCCGGGCTCGCCTATATCGGTTTCCATACCGACTGCGCTTTCGTCCGGCGCCTTAACGCTGTCCGGTTCGGAGGTCTTTTGAACCTCTGAGGTTTTATCCGCGCCCGGAGTCACCGGGGCGGGCTTCTGCGTCGGAGCAGGCTTCTGTGTTGCAATCGGCTTCTGTGTCGGCGCGGCCTTTTCGACTACCGTGACGGGAATGACGCTCGAATACGCCTTACCGCCGAGCTTTGTCTCAACATAGCAGACATAATAGCGCGTCCCGGCCTTTCCCGTGTCGCAGACGAGAATAGGATCTTCCTCCGAGTACCCCTCGTTCGCGCCTATGGCTACAATATCCTTGAGCTTGCCGGTAGTTGTTTCATACCATAAATATGACTTAACCTCGTCACCGTCCGATGCCTTGGCGTCGCAGTAGAGCTTGAGGACCTTGCCCTTTTCCACTCTGACCGACGCCGACACTTTAAGCTCCGGTGGGAACTTGCTTCCTCCTACGGAGATATAAGCCCTCGCCGAGGTCACGCTGCCGGTTTTGTTCGAGACGATACAGTAGATTTCCGCCCCGTCAAGGGCGCTCCCGATACCGTTGATAAAGAAAGTATTACCTTTATCGTTCGAACCGTAGCCGCTTCCGAGAACACCGTCCTGCCACGGATGACCCTCGGCAAAGGATTTGTTGGTGTCATATGTAACGCCCTTGTACACGATGAACCAATGGTAGGAAAGATTATCTCCCGCTGCCTCTACGCTCCAAGATGCCGCACTGTTTTCCGGGAAGGTTCCGTTCTGCGGCTGACGGGTAATCACTATATTACCCGCAGCAAGCGACGGGGTTAACGCAAATGTCGCTAAGATGAGAATGAACATTAAAACTGCTGTTGCTTTTTTCATAGACACCTCGCTTTCTTTGCGGCGGCTCAGAACTTACCGCCTCCGCCGCCGTGTGTCTCTCCGGAGGAAGATGTATGCGTACTGCTTCCACCGGAGCTGCCGCTGTCAGTATTCTTCGGTTTTGCCGTGCGCGTAACGGTATTGTACAGAAACGTGTCCTTGCTCTCCGTTATATTAAGGCTGCCGCTCTTCATATAGTCGCCTGCCGCCGCCTGGAAGCGCACTGTCTTGAGCTGTGCCTTCATCCTGCCGACTATAAACATCGCAAGGCCGATGCCCACCAAAATCGAGATCACAATCCAAACTATCGAAAGAGGTCCCTTGGGCAGATTGCTCTTGTCGTAGGGCTCTCCCTCTCTTGACTTTGTGATGAAATCATCGGAGAGCTCGGCAAAGGTGTTGAATGCGGCGGCATAGTTGCCGTCACCCAAATCCTCTACCATCTGCTCGCCGATATACTGGATTCCGGCATCCGTAAATGCGGTTATGCCGTAGCCGCAGGTGGATATCCACCAGTCGCGGTCCTCCATGCTGACGAGGAACAGCAGACCGTCTCTTTTTTCTCCGTAGCCGTATTTGCAATAATCATAGATATCGTCGGCATATTCCATGGGCTTTTTGCCGTCCAACGTATTGGTCGTCACGACTATTACATCCATTTTCTGACGTTCGCTGAGCTCGTCGAGCGTTTTTATAAGGGCTTCTCTCTCACTTTCCGAGAGGAGCTTCGCCATATCCTGAACGCGCTCGTATTCGCTTACAAAGCCGTCCGCATCCACCGCAAAAGCCGGGATAACCGTGCAGAAGCAGAGGGCAAGGACAAATATCATCGCAAGTATTCTCTTTTTCATCGTTATCCCTCCTTTACAGTATTCCTGCAAAATGCAGAAGCCACGCAATGCCGCAGGCGGCAGCGCTGAGCGCCGCGGCGAGTCCCACCGTCCACTTTGTGGCGGCCGACTTATCGAGCGGAAGATTGCCGACGAATTTGCCGGTCTGTCCGTTCATGGCAAAGGTATATTTTTCTCCGTTCCAGGTTGTGTTCAGCAGCCACACGGGATAGAGCGCATACTTTGCCTTTCCGCCATGGAACTGCACCGAGCTGCTCTCGGCATTGACCGTTGCATAGCCCTGAACCGTCGAGGCAAAGGCATCCTCCGTGGAGCGCCTGACGCGCTGATTGGCGCGGTCGATGCTCTCCTCGGCGGTCACATCGTACTTATCCGCAAAATAGCCCGCAAGATAAGCCGTCTGGAAATCCAGAGCATCGGAATAATCGTAGGGCTCGACGGACTCCATGAGATCGTCCGGCATTTTGGATGAGCCGTCCACCGGGACATGCTCAAAGCCGACGCTTCCGCCGCGATGAATCATATAATAGCTCGTCTCGGTGTATCTGTAATCCTCGTCGCTTCATGTGCGAACCTTGGTTGCACGGTAACGCACCTGCGCGTCGACATCGGTATCAAAGAGCCAGAACGGGACATAGACGCCCTTTACCTCGTCGATATGATTCTGATCCTTGAAAATCTTGGGCAGAAGCTTCTTTCCGTTGAGGTGCTTCATCAGCCCCGCCTTTGCCGCCTTCTTATCGAGCTTGAACGGGATCACGATGTCGGGCTTGAGCAAGCCCGCGAACTGGTTCATCATGACTACCGGATTGCCGCAGAACGGGCAGGACGTTGCCGCCGTATTGGCATCGCCCACTATCTCTCCGCCGCAGGATTTGCATACATAAGAGCGTAACCCCTCAATCTCGCTCTCCTGCCACTCGCTGCCCGCGGAGGTCTCCCATTCCATATTGTCCGCCTGTTCGCCCTGAAGCTCGGCGTCGTAGCTCTTGAGTGCATCCATTTCAAACTCAGTGCCGCAGAAAGGGCACTTCATCTTCTGGAGCGTGCTGTCAAAAGCTATTGCGCCGCCGCAGCAGGGACATTTATATTCCTGCAAGGTTTGCATTAAAAAACTCCTCTCTTAAAAGAACATTAACCGTCAAACGTCTTTATGTTTTTACCGCCGCAAAAGCCGCATGGAATTTTCGGTACCGACATAAAGAAAAGTCGAACTAACGGTATTTTGTTTTTTGCCGTTTTCAAAAGCTGTTCATTGTATTTGCAGCTACGCAGGTCGGCGATACGCACAAATGCGCGGTTCTTTTGCCGAAGATAAATCTTACAGCCCACCTGCGTAAACGCCGTAAAACCGATATCCTCCGCCGCATTAATATCGGCTCCGAAGCCTTTAAGCTTCTTTTATCCGTCTTTTTCTCTCGACACGAAGCAATGATCTGCCGGCCGTAAGCTCATCGCCCCTTTCCGTCAAGCCGTTTTTTCGGCAAGCTGATTTGTTTATTCGCTTTTTGCAGCGCCGCGAAAGGCTTGGGTCAGGCGGGAACCGAGCCGCATTAAACCTCCGCCTTTCGGGACGCCGATTACCACTGCTTTATCAGGCGAGCGGCTTGCCGCATTCCGGGCAGAATTTGGGCATAGCCTGACCGGGCGCGGGCGACCAGCCGCAATTCGGGCAGCCGCTAACCGAAGCGGGCTTCAGAGATCCGCAGTTTGCGCAGAATTTGCCTGTATTCTGTGCGCCGCAGGACGGGCACATCCAAGCTGCCGCTGCCGCCTGCTGCTGAGGCGCGGGGGCTGCCGCATATCCGGCCGAAGTCGCTGCCGCATAACCTGCCGCGGGGGCGGCTGCATATCCCGGTGCGGGGGCTGCCGCATATCCGGGGGCGGGATTCGACGGTCTGTCGCCGCCGTATACCGTGCGGTTCATCATGCCGTCGCCGTCCCATGTGCGGTAACGGTTATCACGGCGCAGAAGTATATCCTTGAGTTCGTTCATCTTGCGCTCATACTCGCGGTAGAGGTCGGTATACGGGCTGTCGGGGCGGCTTCCGTCGCTTATCTCAAGCTCAATACTGTCAAACCACGGGGAGTTCACGCGGATAACCACATCGAACTCATAGTCGCACTCATAGCGGGGCGGCTGATAGCTCTTTCTGTTTCCGTCGGAATCCTCGAAGAATATCTCTTCCTTGTTTTCTTTTATATTTGTGTCGACCGCAACAACCTGCGAAAGCTTAATGATATCGGGATTGGCGCTGCGCCAATTCGAGCTTCCCGTAACGATAAACGCCTCGGAGACAGTGCTGATATACACTTTTTTGCTTCCGTCAAACATTACGTCGGGGTTAAAATCTCTGACGAGTTTCTCGTTTTCCTCGCGGTAAGCGAGCTGACGCTTGATATCCTCGACCGTCGAGCGGCGGCGTTCGCTGAAGAACGGAGACAGCTTCGCGGCGCAGTTCTTGCAGAGATTGCCGTCTTCGAGCTTGCGGTTTCCGAGAAGTCCTATTTTCTCGCCGCAGATATCGCAATATTTCTTATCAAATAATCCCATAGTGTTTTCCTCCTGTTATTTTTTCGGTCGCAGTAACGACCCGTTTTGCGCTGTCAGCCTGCAAACCGTATCATAAGAACGATTTCAGCAGCTCAAACAGCTCTTTTTCACCCATGCCGTTATATTTCTCACCGAAATAACGCTGCCGTCGGACAGAAGCCGGCCTACGCAAAGCAGACTGTCCGCTTCGTCATACACATTCTCTCCCGCCTCTGTCCCCGGTTGAGGCTGTTAAGCACAGCGTCCTCGGGGATATGTGGCAGCTCGGAGATTTTCGGCGAAGCTTGCTTTTTCGCTAAGCGGCGGTGACACCGCACGCCTATGGCAACGCCCAACATGAGCGCCGAAAGCAGAATCAAAATTATGAGCAGCGCCTTCATCGGCTGTCTTATTTTTTATCGCTATCGTCAAATATATCTCCGCACTCGGGGCAGAACTTCGGAGGATTGGATGGATCCTCGGGCTCCCAGCCGCACTTATCGCAGCGGTAGAGAGGAGCGCCCTCGGGCTTTTTGGCTCCGCAGCTCTGGCAGAACTTGCCCTTATTGACGGTTCCGCACGAGCAGGTCCAGCCGTTTGCGTCAGCGGGTTTCGGGGAGCCGCACTCGGGGCAGAACTTGCCTGTCGCGGTAGCGCCGCACTGACATTTCCAAGCGCCTGCCGCCGGCTCGGGAGCGGGCTTCTTTCCGCCGCAGTTCGGGCAGAAGTTACCGGACACCATATTGCCGCACGAGCACTTCCAGTGCGCCATATCGGGGCCGTCCGTCGGCTGCTGCGCCGCCTGCTGCTGAGCCTGCTGCTGTTGCTGCTGACCCATGGCGAACAGGTTCTGGGCGCTCATGCCGCCCATGCCGCCTGCACCGGCCGCCATGCCCATGCCCATAAAGCCGGTCATGGCACCGGCGGTGTTGCCGGCGGCGGTCTTCATGGCATCGATCTGGCCGCCCACCAGACGGGCGGCAGCGGTGGTGGGGTCGGTGGTCATGGCGTTTTCTTCCCACTCTGTGATCTTCTTCTGCTGCTCCTCCGGGATGGACAGGGAGTTGATGTTGAAGGAGAACACCTCAATGCCCCGCTTTTTGCGCCAGACATTCGACAGTTGCTCGTTGAGCGCCTCGGAGATCTCCAGCGTGTGGGCAGGGATCTCGTAATACTGCACCTTGTTGGCCGAAAGGGTGGCAAGGGCAGGCTGCAGGGCGTTCATCAGCTCGCTCTTCAGCCGGGGTGCGATCTCCGATGCGTCATACTGGGTGGAGACGTTGCTGCACACGTTGGTGTAGAACAGCAGCGGGTCGCAGATGCGGCAGGTGAAGCTGCCGTTGCACCGCAGGTTCACCGAGAGCTTGTAGCCCCGCTCCTCGCTGACCACCACCCGGAAGGGAATGGGGGTGGCGGTGCCGTACAGGATCTCGCCCAGTTCCTTGGTGTTGATGTAGTACACCCGCTGGTCCTTGCCCGTGTCGCCGCCGTAGGTAAAGCGCTTGGCCACGGTCTGGAATGTCTGCGCCAGACTGTCGCCGAAGTTTCCGGTGAAGACGCTGGGCTCGGTGGACGAATCGAAAGTGAACTCGCCCGGCTCCGCGCACACCTCCACCACGCGGCCCTGCTCCACGATGAGCATACACTGGCCGTCTGCCACGGCGATGCCGCTGCCACTGGTGATGATGTTGTCCTCGCCATTGTTGGAGCTGCGGCGGGAAGTGCGCTTCTGGCCCTTGACCATCAGCACATCCTTATCCAGAGCGTCGCAGTAGAAAAATTCCTTCCACTGGTCTGCAAGAGTTCCGCCCAGTGCACCCATACCTGCTTTGATAAGACCCATAGTAATTTCCTCCTGTATGTTTTATTTGTGTAAGCGACAACGCTTTGTCATCGCATTGCGTTCGGTTTCGGTCACGGTACAAGGGTTAGATCCGGGGAGTCGTTTTTCCAGTAAACGGGACGCGTGTCCCGGTCAAACAGCACTTCTCCGGCGCGGTATTTCAGGCTGCAGCCGCTGGGGCTGCCGTCATCGTTCAGCAAAATGGCCCAGAACTCGCACGGTCTGCCGTCCGTATCGGTCAGCGTGAAGTGCAGCTCGGTGCCGTCCTCGGTGCGGCCCTGTGTTCCCTCGGCGGTGCCGGTCAGGGTGCCGTTCCACCCGTCCCATTCCACGCTCATGCAGCAGCTGCCGTCCGGCAGGAAGGTCATCCAGCGGATGCCCTTTGCGGCCTCGTCTCCGGCGCGGTAAGTGCCCCACAGCCTGCGGGGGATGGCGGTGAAACCGATGTCGTCCCACGCCTCGGTGCGCTGAAAAACGTACCAGACCTCACTGCCCTTTTTGGGGCCGGTGGACTGCATCCGCAGCGAGCCGTCCTCCATCATGGAGATGGTCCAGCGGCTTCTGCCGTCCTCGCTGAGACATTTCAGGTTCCAGCCCTGACTTTTTCCCCGTCCCAGCCGGTCACAGCGCCGGCATTCAGCTCTCCGGTGCGGGTCTCGGCAGCGGACTGGATCTGCGGGCTGACGTATGTTTCCCGGATGAAGGAGACGGTCACCGTGCCGGTGATCTCGGCCTTTTCCAGCCGCAGGGTAAAGCTTTCGTTGCGGTCGGCGGGGGCATAGCTTTCACCCTGCGTCACCGCCGTGACTGCCATCCACTCGGCCAGCACCTGCCACTCCCAGTCCGGTGGCAGCGGCTGTGCGTCCAGCGGGATGGTCGGGGCATCGGTCACGTACTCCTCCCCGGAGGCGCTGAACCGGCGGATGAGAAAGGTAACGTTCCCCGCTTCGTCAAACGAAACCGGCAGCTCGTCCAGCGAAGTCCACCATGCGGTGTTTCCCTCTTTCAGGCTGCCGGGGGGCAGCATTCCTCTCTCGATGGCGGCTTGACGGTCCAGCTCATCCCGGCGCTTCACGTCGCGGTAAAGCGCCTCTTCCAGCGCAGCGGGGTCTGCCCCCATGCGCTGCAGCATCTGGGTGACGGTCAGCTGTTTTCCGCTGTCAAAGTCAAAGCACCAGCCCCAATGGAAGGGTGCATCCGTACCGCCATAGCAGCTGCTGACCACAAGGCTGACGCAGTCGCCGT
>OJQI01000961.1_pt1 | contig 13611 bp, 10 predicted proteins | sample 1598711 | NCBI WGS metagenome assembly OJQI01 (sample SAMN03922505, study PRJEB24848) | human gut metagenome | isolation source: stool sample | host: Homo sapiens | place: Germany | collected 2011-11 | reverse complement strand
TAGCGTAGCGTCTCGTGGGCTCGGAGATGTGTATAAGAGACAGGATCATGTGGTGATGCTGACCCTGGGGATGCTCCTGCGCAACATGATCCCCCTGGTGGTCATCTGCGTGCTGCTGGCCCTGGGGCTGAAGTTCTTTCCCAACGGGATGGTCAAGGGCTTCATGGTGTTTGGAAAGCTGATGACCGGCGCCCTCACCCTGGTGGTGGTGGCCTGCATCCTCCAGCACTACACCGGCCTGTTCACCGACATTCTGGGCATCGGCTGGGGCTTTGATCCCATACTGGCCGACGAGGAGAACACCTTCCGGGCCGTGGAGCTGCTGGGCACCATCGCCATGATGCTCACCGGCGCCTTCCCCATGGTGACGCTGGTCCGCCGGTATTTGGGCAAGCCCCTGGAGAAGCTGGGCCGTCTGGCCGGGCTGGAGGCCAGCGGGAGCGTGGGCCTGGTGGCCTGCCTGCCCAACGGCCTGGCGATGTTCCCCTTTGTAAAGGAGATGCGCCCCCGGGACAAGGTGGTGTGTATGGCCTTCCTGGCCTGCGGCGGATACAGCCTGGGGGACTTCCTGGCCTTCAACGTCAATTTCCAGCCCAATCTGCTGGTTCCCGTGTTTGTGGGGCAGATCTGCGGCGGCATCATCGGCATCCTCATCGGCACCGGCGGCAGCCTGCTGGTGGGACGGCTGATGTTCCAGATGACCATCTACCCGGCGGCGTGGATTACCCTGTGCGCCTTCACGCTGTCGGTGGCGCTGGGAATTTTGTTCGGCATTTATCCGGCGGCAAAGGCCGCCAGGCTCCAGCCCGTGGAAGCACTGCGGGCAGAATGAGAGGGAGAGACTGATGAAGAGACGAATCATGACATTTCTGCTGGCCGTGTGCATGGCGGTTTCCCTGCTGGCGGTGCCGGCGGGGGCGGCCAATACCGCAGCAGTCACATTTTCCGATGTCGGGGACAAGAGCACGGCAGTGGCGGTGGAATCCCTGCGTCTGCTCGGTGTGCTGGACGGCTATGGGGATGGGACCTTCCGCCCCGGCACTGTCCTCACCCGGGCGCAGTTCTGCAAGATGGCGGTCTACGCCATGAACGGCAGCAATGAGCTGGGACGCTACCGGACCGTCACGGTATTTTCAGATGTGAAGCCCTCTTATTGGGCGGCGCCGTATATCAACATGGCCGCCAAGGGCAAAAACATCATCTCCGGCTACGCAGACGGGAAATTCCACCCCGACCGCACGGTGACCGTGGGCCAGGCGGTGACCATCCTGCTGCGGATGCTGGGCTACAAGGACGAAGACGTCGGCGGCGTCTGGCCGGACAGCTATATGGCGGAAGCCGCGCTCATCGGCCTGACCGACGGCGTCAGCGGAACTGGAAACGAAGGCCTGACCCGCGGACAGGCGGCCAAGCTCTTTTTGAATCTGCTTCGGGCGGACCAGAAAGAGGGCGGCAGCTATCTCGCCACACTGGGCGAGACCCGGACGGGGCAGATGCTGGTCTCCTCCACGGCTGACGGACCGCGGGGCGCCGGAACGGCGCTGCAGATGGCCTCCGGCGCAGTTTACTCCCTGGCGGACGGCAAGGTCTCCAACGGCATGCTCAACGGCACCAAGGGGACACTGCTGCTCAGCAAGAACGGTAATGAAGCCCTGACCTTTGTGCCGGATTCCGTGGGCAGCAGCAAGGTCGTGGTCCTCTCCACGGCCAAGGCCACGGAGCTGACGGATACCACCGGTACCAAGTACGTTATGGACAACGACACCGGCGTCTACTACAACGGCAAGGAGTCCGTGTGGAGCGAGGTCTACTCCTGGCTGAACGCGGGCACCTCCCTGACGCTGTATCTGGATGCAGGCGGCGGTGTGGACTATGTGTTCGTCGGCGGCGGCGGGACCACGTCCAACGAGGCGGTCATCATCTATGAGAAGGGGTCCACCTCGGGCTTCAGCTCTCTGGCCGGCGGCACCAGCGGATACGCCATCTACAAGAACGGCCTGCCCGCCACGGCCGGGGATATGCGCAAGTACGACGTGGCAACCTATTCCAGCACCACCAACTCCATCCGCGTGTGCGACACCCGGATTACCGGCTACTATGAGGATTGTTATCCCAATCCCAAGGAGCCCACGAAGATCACGGTCCTGGGCTATGAGTTCAACGTGCTGCCCACCGCTATGCAGACGGTCTCCCAGTTCAAGCCCGGCGACCAGATCACTCTGCTCCTGACCGAGGACAATCAGGTGGCCGGCGCGGTGGCGGCCAGCGGCAACACGGCCACCGGCAATGCCATCGGCATCGCCGAGGTCTCCAGCGGAAGCGCCACGGTGGACCTGCTCTGCGGCATCCAGGTGAAGGGCTCGGTCAGTCTCTCCGCCAGCGATGTGGAGCGGCTGAACGGCCAGCTGGTGCGGGTCTCCTCCAGCCGGAAGGGCGGCCTGTCCCTGACCCGCCTGACGGGCGGCGTCTCCGGCGAGCTGAATGTGGCGGAGCGCAAGCTGGGCAGCCGGAATCTGGCGGACAATGTGGTTGTCTTCCAGAACGACGGCAGCGGCCTCACCGCCATCAGCCTGTCCCAGATCGCGGACGGCAGCGTGCCCGCTTCCCAGATCACCTACGCCGGCACCGACTGGGCAGGCAGGGTAAAGGTCATCGTGCTGAATTCCGCCATCGGCGGCGGCTACATCTTCGGCCGCGCCAACTATACCGCGAACTATGACGAAGAGGGCAACCGGGAGGGCAATGCCCAGCTGTCTGTGGAATACGGTGCGGGCAAGAGCACGCCCACCTTTGAGACCGGCTATGTGGTGCGCAACGGCGACATCGTGGGCATCACCATCGTCACCTCTGGAAACACCCAGCGGATCGGCAGCCTGGTCTATCCTGACGAGCTGCGGAACGTGCCCAACACCGCTTGGAGCGGCAAGGGTGCCGTCACGGTGAACGGCCGGACCTACACGGTCCCTGCCAGCGTCCCCTGCTACAACACGCAGACCAAGAGCTGGGTCACCCTCACCGAGGCCAGAGCCTATGCAGACAGCGCCACGCTGTATGTGTACCAGGGCGTGGTCCGCTTCCTGGAAGTGGGCTGAGAGAACCGGCTGAAATCCGGGACAGATCCTCCTCTGAAAACGGTATATGTCCCATAAAAAACGGGCCGCCCCTTGTGGGGCGGCCCGTTTGCGCAGGGCGGCGCGTTGGGAAACGGCGGCGTCATACCACCTGGAACAGGTAGAACTTCAGATAATTCGTCTCCTCGACGCCCCAGAGGATGGGGTGGTCGCAGGCCTGCTGCCGGGCCTCGATCTGCCGCAGCTGCACTCCGGCGTCCCGGGCGGCGCTGTGGAGCATGGCTGCGAACTTCTCCTCCGTGGCGAAGTGGGAGCAGGAGCAGGTGGCGAGAAGACCGCCCCGGGGCAGCAGCTTCATGGCCCGGTAGTTGATCTCCTTATACCCGGAGATGGCGTTGGCAACGGTCCTGCGGGACTTGGTGAAGGCCGGCGGGTCCAGGATGATGAAGTCGTACCGCTTCGGCTCCTTCTCCAGCGCGGGCAGCAGGTCGAACACGTTGGCGGCCACGCAGTCTACTGCGCCGGTGAGGCCGTTGCGCGCCGCGTTGGCCCGGGCCATCTCCACGGCGGACTCCGACACATCCACGGCGGTGACGTGCTTCGCCCCGCCCATCGCGGCGTTCAGAGCGAAGGATCCGGTGTGGGTGAAGCAGTCCAGCACCGTCCTGCCCCGGGCGATGCGCCCCACCGCCCGGCGGTTGTACTTCTGGTCCAGGAAGAACCCGGTCTTCTGGCCGTTCTCCACGTCTACCAGATATTTCACGCCGTTCTCCGTGATCTCCGTCACTGCAGAATCCGGCGCCGCTTCCCCCGGCAGGGGATACCACCCCTTGCCCTGGGGCAGCCCCTCCTTCTCCCGCAGGGCCACGTCGTTCCGGAGAAGGATCCCGCGGATCGGGAACCCGTCCGCCCGGAGGAGCTCCGCCAGCGCCGGCAGCAGGATGTCCTGGATCCGCTCCATGCCCACGGACAGCACCTGGACGGACAGCAGGTCGTGGAACTTGTCCACCGTCAGGCCGGGAAAGGCATCTGCCTCCCCGAAGATGATCCGGCAGGCGTCCAGGTCCTCCGGAGACATCACGCGCTTCCGGTATTCCCAGGCCCACTGAAGCTTCCGGCGCCAGAAGGCGGCGTCGAACTGGTCATTGGCGTTGCGGGACACCAGCCGCACCCGGATCTTGGACTGCTCCGACAAAAAGCCCGTACCCAGATACCGGCCCTTTTTGTTGATCACGTCCACCAGGCCGCCGTTTTCCGCCTGTCCCTCTGTGGCTGTAATTTCTGCGTCATAGACCCAGGGGTGGCCCCGGAGGATGGCGGCCTCCGCTTTGGCCGTGACGGTGTATCTGGGGTAATTCCGTTCCGCTTTCATGGCATGATTCCTTTCCCTCTGATATTTCCAGGCCAGTGTATCACATTTTTGAGGGAAACGCCATAGACTGGGAAAAAAGGAGGGACAATTCCATGCCCAAGATCTATCTGAGCCCGTCCACTCAGGACTGGAATATGTACGTTACCGGCAGCGGGTCCGAGGAGTACAACATGAACCTGCTGGCAGACGCCCTGGTGCCCTATCTGCTCTCCAACGGCATCCAGTACCAGCGCAACCGGCCGGAGATGACTGCCGGCAGCTCCATCCGGGAGGCCAATCAGGGGGAGTATGACCTGTATCTGGCGCTCCACTCCAACGCCGCCCCAGAGGGGCGCTATGGCGAGGAACGGGGCATTATTGCCTTCTATTACCCCGGCAGCGTGGGCGGTCAGCGGGCCGCAGAGCTCATCGCCCAGGAGCTGCGGAAGATCTATCCATTGCCCAACAAGGTCACTACCCGCCCCACCACTTCACTGGGAGAGGTCCGCCAGCCCCGGTTTCCCTCTGTACTGCTGGAGATCGGCTACCACGACAATTACAGCGACGCCACCTGGCTGGAGGGCCACTGGGATGCCATCGCCCAGCAGATTGCCCGGGGCCTGACGGAGTATTTCGGCCTGCCCTTTATCTACCCCATGGACCCGATGCAGGGCACCGTGTCTGTGAGCAACGGCACACTGAACCTGCGGGACTATCCATCCTCCTCCGGCAAGGTGATCGCCAACCTTCCCAACGGCGCCGCTGTTACGATCTACGGCGAATGGAACGGCTGGTATGTGGTGCACTACGGGGATCAGGTGGGGTATGCCGCCGCGGCATACATCAATACGTGAGAATCCGCCGGCTTCCCGCCGCGGCGGGAAGCCGGCGGGCCGGAGACAGGGGGACACCTGACAGACCTCGTAAAAAACTCCAAAAGCGTTCGGCGGAATTTGGGTAAATATACAGATTTGCCTTGACAGAAGAGGGCAGAACGATTAAACTAAAAACGGATAATTGTCGGCAGGCAACAGGGGGCCTTCCGATTGTTTTCTGCCCATGCGGCCCATGCGGCCTGCATATAAAACCCAAAGCGTACAGGATACCGGACACAGGAGGAGAAGATACCGTGATTGGAAACGTCGTTGCCGCCCTGATCGGGCTGGCAGTTGGCGGCGTGATCTGCTTCTTCCTCGGTATTCGCTACCGGAAAACCGTTTCTGAAAAGGAAATCTCAAGCGCGGAAGAAGAGGGAAAGCGCATCATCAACGAGGCCATCAAGAGCGCCGAGACCAAGAAAAAAGAGGCACTGCTGGAAGCCAAAGAAGAGATTTTGAAGAACCGCAGCGAGTACGAGAAGGAAGAGAAGTCGCGCAGAGCCGACCTGCAGCGGCAGGAAAACCGCCTGCAGCAGAAGGAAGAGAACCTCGACCGCAAGACCGAGGCTCTGGAGAAGAGAGAGGAGTCCCTGGCCCAGAAGCATGCGGCCATCGACAAGGAAAACGAGGAGATCAAAGTCATCAAGCGCAGCCAGACGGAGATGCTGGAGCGGATTTCCGGCTTCACCGCCGAGGAGGCCAAGGCCTATCTGATCGCTCAGGTGGAGGCCGAGGTGACCCACGAGACCGCCCTCAAGATCAAAGAGGTCGAGTCCCGGATGAAGGAAGAGTGCGAGGCGCGCGCCCGGGAAGTGGTGGCCCAGGCCATCCAGCGGTGCGCTGCCGACCAGGTGGCCGAAATGACCGTCAGTGTGGTTCCCCTGCCCAATGACGAGATGAAGGGCCGCATCATCGGCCGGGAAGGCCGCAACATCCGGACGCTGGAGACCCTCACCGGCGCCGATCTCATCATCGACGACACGCCGGAGGCCATCACTGTCTCCTGCTTCGAGCCGGTGCGGCGTGAGGTCGCCCGTCTGGCTCTGGAGAAGCTCATTGCCGACGGCCGCATCCATCCCACCCACATCGAGGAGATGGTGGAGAAGGCCCGCCGTGAGGTGGACGCCGTCATCCGCTCTGAGGGTGAGCGGGCCGTGCTGGAGACCGGTGTCCGGGGCATCCACCCGGAGCTGCAAAAGCTGCTGGGCCGCCTGCACTACCGCACCAGCTACGGTCAGAACGTACTGCAGCACTCCATCGAGGTCAGCCACATCGCCGGTATGATGGCGGCGGAGCTGGGCGCCGACGTCCAGACCGCCAAGCGTGCCGGTCTGCTGCACGATATCGGCAAGGCCGTGGACCATGAGATGGAGGGTACCCACGTCTCCTTGGGCGTGGAATTCTGCCGGAAGTATCGGGAGAAGGAGGACGTCCTCCACGCCATTCAGGCCCATCACGGCGACGTGGAGTGCAAGACGCTGGTGGCCTGTCTGGTGCAGGCAGCCGATGCCATTTCCGCCGCCCGGCCCGGCGCACGCCGTGAGAATCTGGAGAACTATATCAAGCGTCTGGAGAAGCTGGAGGAGATCACCAGCAGCTATCCCGGCGTGGAGAAGAGCTACGCCATTCAGGCGGGCCGTGAGGTTCGTGTCATGGTGAAGCCCGAACAGGTCTCTGAGGATCAGATGGTGATCCTGGCCCGTGAGCTGGCCCACCGCATCGAAAACGAGCTGGAGTATCCCGGCCAGATCAAGGTCCACGTGCTGCGTGAGACCAAGGCTGTGGAATACGCCAAGTAAACATCCTTCCATACGGTTCATCCCCAACGGCGCACCGCAGCAGTGGTGCGCCGTTTCTTTATGCCCTTTAACTTTGCTTTAGGAAGCGGTGGTATCCTGTCCTCAAAACCCGAAAAATGGAGGACTCTGCCATGAAACGTATTCCGCTCATTCTTTCGCCGGCCCTGCTGCTGTTGCTGCCGGCCATCGCCCTGTATCCAATACTCCATGCCTCCGCCGAAAAGGATGGTGTCGATAGCAGCACAGCCATTCAGGAGGCCGCCCCGTCGGAAGCCGCCCCATCGGAAGCCGCCCCGTCGGAAGCCGCCCCGTTAGACAGCGCCGTCGCTGCCCCCGCCGCTGCTCCCGCCGCTCCCGTCGCCGTCAGTGGTTCTATCGACACCGATGATTTTCCCCTCACCGACGGCCAGCAGGCGCTTCACCGCTATATGACCGCCTACCATACCACGCTGGGGGACCTGACGGAGCCGAGCACCGACGGCGTATTCTGCGCCGATGACATCGCCGCCTATGAGCAGGCGGTTGGGAATGATCCTTCGCAGTCTCGGCCGGGGATGGTCCTCTGCATCCTTGGCTGGAAATAAGCCCTATCATCTCCGGCCGGGAATAAGGCGTTGCGCCCTGACAGTTTTGTGGTATAATAGGACTGTCAGCGGACAGAGCCATGTCCAGTTACCATGTCCACTTTTGTCCGCAGAATGTACCAATTCACCGGGAGGATACCCTATGGAATTTCGTGTACTGGCACTGGGAGATGTTACCAGCGAGGATGGCACCCGCCATCTGGCCCGTACTCTGCGTCCCTTTCAGAAGGTCCACGGCGTGGACTTCACCGTGGTCAACGGTGAGAACGTCTCCGGCGTAGGGCTGACCCCAGATCAGGCGGAGGATCTCTTCGCCGCCGGCGCCGATGTCATCACGCTGGGCAACCACACCTGGGGCAAAATGCAGATCGCTGACTATCTGGAGGACAGCCCCTACATCCTACGGCCTGCCAACTTTTCCCCCCGCACGCCGGGCCGTGGTGTGGGAGTCTACGACTGCGGCCGCTTCCGCATCCGGGTCATCTCCCTCATCGGCCGCTGCGATTTGTCATGGGGCAGCGATAACCCCTTTACCACAGCGGACCGCCTGCTGGCGGAGCCGGACGCTCCCACCTTCACGGTGGTGGATTTTCACGCTCAGGCCACCAGCGAAAAGCTGGCCATGGCCTACTACCTGGACGGCCGGGTCTCCGCCCTGTGGGGGACCCACACCCACGTCCCCACCGCCGATGAGCGGGTGTTCCCCAAGGGTACCGGCTACCTGACGGATCTGGGCATGACCGGCGCCGTGGAGTCGGTGCTGGGCATCCAGCCCCAGCAGTCGGTGGAGATGTTCTTAGGCGGTCTGCCGGGCCGTTTCCGCCCTGCCTCCGGCCCCTGCAAGGCTCAGGGAGCGCTCTTCACGCTGGACAGCGCCACGGGCCTGTGTACAGCGGTGGAGCGGGTGGATATCCGCTGAGCACAACATTTGCCGCACAAAATTTGTCACATAGGACCCGTCACGCAGGTTCTGTCACATAGGAGAAATGAGCCATGTCTGTTGAAAAGGTCCGGGCGTACCTGACGCCCTATGGGGTGGCCCAGCGCATCCGGGAGCTGGAGGTTTCCAGCGCCACGGTGGAGCTGGCTGCCGCCGCTCTGGGGGTGGCCCCCGCCCGCATCGCCAAGACCCTCAGCTTCAAGGTGGGAGAGCGGCCCATTCTGGTGGTGGCCGCCGGGGACGCCCGCATCGATAACAGCAAATACAAGCACTTTTTCGGCGTCAAGGCCAAGATGCTGACACCGGAGGAGGCCGTGGAGCACATCGGCCACGCCGTGGGCGGCGTATGTCCCTTCGCCCTGCCGGAGGGCGTGTCCGTGTATCTGGACGAGTCTCTGCGGCGGTTTGAGACGGTGTTCCCCGCTGTGGGCAGCGCCGCCTCTGCCATTGAGCTGACCTGCCCGGAGCTGGAGCGCTGCTGCGGAGAGCGGTTCTGCCGATGGGTAGACCTCTGCCGTGGCTGGCAGGAGGCATAAAAGGAGGACGCTATGGCAAAAATTCTACACACGGCGGACTTCCATCTGGACAGCGCCTTTACCGCCCTGCCGGAGGAGAAGGCCCGGCTGCGCCGTCAGGAAGCTCGCCAGCTGACGGACCGGCTGGTGGACTACGCCAATGACCACGGCGTGGAGCTGCTGCTGCTGGCCGGGGATCTCTTTGACTCCGACCAGCTCTACGGTCAGACGGCACAGGAGCTGGCCCGGTCGCTGGCCCGCTTCCGGGGCCACGCCGTCATCGCCCCCGGCAACCACGACTTCTACGCCGCCTCCAGCCCCTATGCCCGGCTGCTGTGGCCGGAAAACGTCCACATCTTCCGGGAGGAGCGGCTCCAGCGGCTCCCCTTCCCTCAGTACGGCTGCGTGGTATACGGAGCCGCCTTCACCTCCCCCGACGCTCCCGCCGGGCTTCCCGGTTCTCTTGACCCGGAGGACGAGGGGTTGGCCCGCATCCTGCTGCTCCACGGAGAGGTGGGCGTCCGGGACAGCCGCTACCGGGCCATGACCCTGAAGGACGTGGAGCAGAGCGGTGCCGACTATCTGGCGCTGGGCCACGTCCATGCCTTCGGCGGCGTGCAGCAGGCAGGACGCACCTTTTGGGCCTATCCCGGCTGCCCGGAGGGCCGGGGCTTCGACGAGCTGGGGGACAAGGGCTTCCTCACCGGCACCGTGGAACCGGGACAGGTGAAGCTCACCTTCGCTCCCTTTGCCCGCCACCGGTATCAGTGGCTGACGGCGGATGTCACCGGCGTTGACCCGCTGGAGGCGCTGCGCCGGGAGCTGCCCCCACACCCGGAGGCGGACATCTTCCGCATGGTCCTCACCGGTGAGACGGAGGAGCCGCCCCGGCTGGACGCCCTCTATGATGCGCTGTCCCCGGACTGCTTCTATCTGGAGCTGCAGGACCGCACCACCCGCTGCCGGGATCTGTGGGAGCACTGCGGAGAGGACACCCTGCGGGGCCTGTTCCTCCGAGACCTGCGCCAGAGATACGACGCTGCTCCGGAGGAGGAGAAGCCCCGGCTGCTGCAGGCCGCCCGGTTCGGCTTGGCGGCGCTGGAAAATCGAGAGCTGTAAAGCCCTTTTCATTTACTGCCCACGGCGCAGGCCGTGAGAGAGGAGCCATTCCTATGAAAAAGATCCTCATGATCGGCACCGGCGGCACCATCGCCTCGGAGATGACGCCGGAGGGCCTGACACCGGAGCTGAACACCCACCAGCTGCTGGCCTATCTCCCCCGCATCGCCCAGCTGTGCCATGTGGACTGCATCCAGCTGTACAGTCTGGACAGCACCAGCATCCATCCCACCCACTGGCTGGGGACGGCCCAAGCCATCCGGGAGCACTACGACGACTACGACGGCTTCGTCATCAGCCACGGCACGGACACCATGGCCTATACGGCGGCAGCCCTGAGCTATCTGGTACAGGACAGCCCCAAGCCCATCATCCTCACCGGCGCCCAGAAGCCCATCTGGTTCGACGGCACCGACTCCAAGCGCAATCTTACCGATGCCTTTCTCTACGCCTGCCGGGGCTGCGGCGGCGTGCAGATCGTCTTTAACGGGCGGGTCATTCTGGGGACCCGTGCCCGCAAGACCTACTCCAAGAGTTTCCGGGCCTTCTCCAGCGTCAATTACCCCGATCTGGCGGTGGTGCAGGACGAGCATCTGTTACAGTACATCCGTTGTGAGAGCCGGCCACGGCCGCTATTTTATGACCGCCTGGACCCCCATGTGGGGCTGCTGAAGCTGATCCCCGGCACGGAGGATGCGTTAGCGGAGTTCATGCTGGACCGCTACGACGGCCTCATCATCGAGAGCTTCGGCGTAGGCGGCCTGCCGGAATACGACGGCGGACACCTCTACGACGTGGTACGCCGTGGGGTGGAGCGGGGCAAGATCGTGGTCATGACCACGCAGGTCCCCAACGAGGGCAGCGACCTGACGGTATACCATGTGGGGGGACACCTGAAGAGCACCCTCCGGCTGCTGGAGGCCTACGACATGACCACCGAGGCCGCCGTGGCCAAGCTCATGTGGATCATGGGGCAGACCCGTGAATTTTCGGAGGTGGAGCGGCTGTTTTACCAGCCTGTGGCGCAGGATATCCTCCGCTTCGGGGACGAATAAGATGTTTGCTCCGGCGGGACACGCCTTGTGTCCCGCCGGAGTATTTTTTTGACCTGCGGCACAAGCTAACGGGGCAAAAAAGGGAGGCGGACAGTCAGCTGTCCGCCCCAAGTGAGGAGAAAAAATGGATAAAGCATTGAAAACGCCGTCCCTCAGACGAGGGCCAGCACCAGCCACAGCAGGCCGATGACACCGCCGCCCAGCAGCGCCGCCATCCATGTGGTGAGCCGTCTGCGCCGGGGCGGAGCCCCGTGGGTGCGGGCGTAGCTCTTGGCGATGCGGACCGCCTGCTCCACCACCTGCTGGGATGAGACGCCGCCGCCTGCGGCGTCGTTGCTGAGAATAAAGATCGCCTGCTCGAAAATATGGGGATCGGGGGACTCCACCACGATCACCCGTCTGGAAATACCTTTTACCAAGGCCACGCCCTCCTCTGTCCGGTGATGTTTGACAGATAGAGTATTTCCGGCGCCGGCGGCGGTTATACCTGTCGGGGGTGGTTTTCTCCCGGCAGGGGCAGGTGTACCGCCAGCACGGCGCAGTCATCCTCCAGTCCCCTGCGGCTGCGGGATTCCGACAGGATCAGTGCCGTCAGGGCGTGGACGTCGGTGCCGTTCCACCCCGCCAGCAGATTTTGCAGCCACTCGTCGCTGTTCTCGTCGGCGATGCCGTCGGAGATCATGACAAAATAGCTGCCTGCCGGGAGGGCCAGCCGAGTGACCTCCGGCGGCTCCGTCGTGGCCTGCAGCCCCGCCGGAAGGGAATGGGCGGTGAAGCGGGTAACGTGGGCGGTGTGCTTGAGATAGGAGGGCGCAGCGCCGTATTTATAGAGGGTGGCCTCGCCGGTGGAGCGGCGCAGAGCCAAAAGATCGATGGTGGTGAAGGCCCCGCCGGTCTCCCCCCGCAGGGCCAGCGCCGAGTTCAGGGTTTTGAGGGCCGGAGCCGGTTCAATGCCCGCCCGCAGGAACTGCTCCAACAGCCGCACCGTCAGCGCCGCCTCCCGGTGGGCCTCCGGGCCGCTTCCCATGCCGTCGGAGAGCAGGAGGTACAGCATCCCGCCGGTCTCCACCGTGGCCAGCTGGTCGCCGCACAGCTGCTGTCCCTCCTTGGGACGCAGGGCCGAGGACACTCGATAGCCCACGGGGCCGGGGGACTCCTCGGCCGGGGCGTGGGCCGCTGCCGCCAGCAGATCCCCCATCTGGGCGTACTGCTCCTGAGCCTGACGGCGGGAGCAGGTCAGCTGGCGATGATATTGGCGGCGCAGGAGGAAAAGCCGCAGTTCCTCGTTGACGGCGGCGATAAACTCCCGCAGATGGACACACCGGGCGGTGAAGTACAGGGGGAAATCCTCCGGCTGGGCCGTGCCGCGGCGCAGCAGCGCCGGACAGGCATCATTGAAGGCGTTGTAGGTGGCGTTATAGTTCTGCTGCCAACAGACGGCGCACAGGACGCAGGAGCGGCACACTTGTTCCGCCGCCCGGTCGAAGATCACCGAGGGATTTTCCGGCGGGGCCGGGGCCGTGTCCCGGAAGAAGCTGTCGTACAGGGAGCGCAGAGCCGCAGCGGACTGCTCCAGCCGGCGGGGCTTTGCCGTCTCTCCGGGTGCATCCGCCCGGGCGGCACGCTCTGCGCAGGGAGGCAGCCAGCGCCGGGGCAGCAGCAGATAGGCCGCACCGCCCGCCAGACATGACAGCAGCAGCTGTCGGGGAGGACCGACATCCAACAGCACTGCAAAGGCGATGGTGGGCAGAGAAAAGGCCGCCGCCGGGAGGATGCGGGGCAGGCGGCCATAGAAGGCGGCCAGCGCTCCGCCGCAGCCGTAGGCCACCGTCAGCAGCAGCGCCGGTGTCTCCGGTACCAGATCCGCCGCAAGGCCCGCACAGGCCCCCGCCAATCCCGCCGTCAGGGGCGGCAGGCGGCGGGAGAGGAGCAGCAGTTCCGTCATCAGCAGGGCTTTCCCCACGGAGAACAGACCCTCCACCGTCACCGGCACCAGTGCCAACGACAGGGCGGCGGCGTACAGCAGTCCCTTTTGCCGGAGGGTCGTGCCGTGGGCAGTCAGCAGCGCCGTGGCAGCTGCCAGCAGCGCCGAGGCTGTCAGGCACAGCACCCACTGGCTCAGGGGGCGGTACAGCAGGTACACCGACTGGATCAGCAGCTGGGACAGAGCCGCCGTCAGGGGGCGGAAGGCAGGGCGGCGGTAGAGCTTCGTATCACAGAAGGCCGTCTGGGCGGCAAAGAGCAGCACGGCAGCGGCGGCATGGCGCAGCCCCGGTTGAAAATCCAGAAACAGCAGCGC
>OJQI01000958.1_pt1 | contig 13614 bp, 9 predicted proteins | sample 1598711 | NCBI WGS metagenome assembly OJQI01 (sample SAMN03922505, study PRJEB24848) | human gut metagenome | isolation source: stool sample | host: Homo sapiens | place: Germany | collected 2011-11 | reverse complement strand
GTAGTACTGCAACAGGCCTAGCAGTAGTACTGCAACCCTTATGCAGTAATGCTGCAGCACCTATGCGGTAACACTGCAACGCCCATGCAGTATCCTATATCTTATGAGTTTTGATAAGTACCTTATCCCCATTTTCCAGAGTAGTAGCGAAAAGATAGATAGTTCCTCCATCCGCAATTTTAGTTCGCTTACGTAACTCATCCACCGAGAGGGGGAAATTGCGGACTGTGATATTCGCTTGGGGAATCTGCCTCGACAGGGTCTTACATTGTTTATTCGTAAAGGGGATCACTTCGTCTACCACAAAAGAACGTCCCGGAAAACTAGGGACAACCTCATCCGACGTATATAAATGACTGCTGACATGCAATTTATTCAATCCAAAACGAGTGGCGACCGCTTTAAACGCACCCGCCTTCAAGATGGAAGCGTTCGGTTCGTATAAATAACGCTTGACTTCTCCACGGATGGAAGCGACAGCTTCCCGTTCTTCCACCAATGAGAACACAAACAATTCCGGCTCTTCCTCCGAAGTGAAATTCACGCAACAGATCTGAGGACTCCCGCCTTTCGAGCCTCGCTCCAACACAAACAAAAGCTCCTTACATTCATTTTTCACCGAAAGCACCTGTATAGCTGTCACATCCGGAAGCAAATCCAACGTCATATGAATATCCGCCATCGGAGACAATTTAGCGATCACCTTAGGGGCATGGCCAAACAAGACAGGAACCAACTTTGTCAAATCCGGCTCGCAATCTTGCAGCGCAAAAACCCGCTTATTCCCCTCTCCCCTACGAGCCGGATCAATATAAAACACATCTATTCCATCGATCTTATCTATCAACTCCGTGGAATCACCATTCAATACCGTTATATTACCAGCATCTAAGACCTTGAAATTATGAATAGCTGCCTCGCAATAAGCAGGAAAGCGTTCGATATAGGTAACCTGTCGTACTTTCCGGGAGAAAAAATAGCTATCAATCCCTAACCCTCCGGTCAAATCACAAACATGTACCTGTGGCTCTACCAACCTCTGTTTGTACAAGGCAGTCTGTTCCGAGGAACATTGCTCCGCCGCTATCTTCGCCGGAAAAACCAGTCGATCGTTTTGATACCATGAAGGTAGTTTATCCTTGATCTGCCGCCGAGATTTTAATTGATCCACCACGAAAGGGATATCGATCCCCGGATAACGAGAGGCGGAAAGCAACAGACGATTCAAATCATCCGACGCATGTTCCTTGATAAATCGTGAAAGTTCCTCTATTTGTTCCATGCTTTGTCAACCTATACGTTCTTTAGGCAAAGTTAGCGTAAAACGGCTACCTTTACCATATTCTGACTTCAATTGTATCTCACCGCCGAAACGCTGCGCTATCACTTGGCAAAGCGCCAGTCCGAGTCCAGTGCCTTGCGCAAACTCATCCAATTTGCAAAAACGATCAAAGACTTGCTTCTGTTTCTCCTCAGGGATGCCGATACCAGTGTCTTCTACATAGATATGAAGGCAGTCGCCTTTCGTACAGAAATAGTATCCAACTTCTATATAGCCCGAAGTCGTGAACTTGATGGCATTATTGATAAAATTAGACAATACTTGTTTCAGCCGATAAGGATCTACCGCCACAACCACCGGGATCTCGGGGACACGCATGCGTAGCTCTACCCCCTCGGGCATCATCAACTGGAAAGTACAATAGATTTCATTGATCAAGACATTCAAATCATGGCGATCGAAAACAAAACTCATCTTTCCGGATTCCATACGGGAAAGATCTAAAATATCATTGATCAGTTTCAATAGTAAGTCGGAGTTCGTATTAATCAACTTCACGAACTGCTCACGCTCTTCCGGCTCCAAGACCTCTTCCGAGTTCATTAAATTCGAGAAACCGACAATCGCATTCAGCGGCGTACGGATTTCGTGGCTCATATTGGCCAGGAAAGCCGATTTCAAACGGTCGGATTCTTCTGCCTTGTCTTTGGCTTTTCTCAGTTCTATTTCGTCTTCTTTCTGTTTGTCGATCAGGATCAGTAATTTATTTTTCAGCTTGCTGGTGCGCAGGTAAAAGTAAAGCACCATGATCAGGAACAGTAACAACACGATTGCGACCAACAATAGGATTTCAAATTTATATTGGACGAATAATCCCACTTCGGTATTAATAAATACGGAATGAGGAGGCAGTTCTTTTGTCGAGATGTGCCTTTCTTTCAGTTTCTTGGCATCGAATGTATATAGGTTCGGAATTGTTTCTGTGTCCAATTTTTCAGGATGTTCCTTTAAAAGGTGGAGAGCCTGACGGGCCAGATCTTTTCCTATGGAGCGGTATTGGGGTATACAGCCTCCGATTGCCCAATGCCCCAGCCCGATGGAAGTCAGTGAAAATGCCGGTACTTTGGGATTTGCCAACATCATGGTGTAAGTTGCGTTGCCGACATAGTATCCGTCATTGACGTCTACACGCCAGGTTCCCAGAAGAATGATGCTTTGCGGGGGTAACTGCTTGATCTCCTCGATGATGTTATAGATGTCGTTCTTACGCCCGTCCAGAGGGATGAAGTCTATCCCCTTTATTTTGCCGATTTCCTTTTTTACCAGGGCTTGGAGAGAAATACCGCCATAGCTGTTGTCTGTGATAAGGGCAAAATGTTTGGTGCTCGGATACAATTTCCGGACCAGTTCTATATTGGCTTTGATATCATAGTTGTAGACGAATCCAGCCAGGTTTCTTCTCTTGTTTTTCAGGTCTTCTACATTTACACTTTCGGGAGTCCATTCCGCTACGTTTATATTACTGTCAGGTAATAAGACGGCATTTCGGCTGACCATGCCGCAAAGTATCGGAATATCTCGGATTATGCTGTCATCTTGAGAAAGGTAGGAGGCCCATCCTTCTTGTCCGAGTATAACGATCAGGTTAGGGCTGTTTTCTCCCTGATATTTGTTCAGCAGTTTACGCATTCTTTCCTTCCAGAGGGGAGCTTCGGGCAGGCTTTTGCAGTTCATGTTCTCGATTACGACAGGCGAGTTTCCCCCCTGTTTCTTATACTCTTCCATGAATTCGGAAATATTTTGCGTCGTATTGCGTGTGTCGGGATTGTAAGAACTGATGATCAGGATAGGGTTATTTTCATCAGCATGGACCCGGCATGTGAAGAGTAGGCATATGACAGTGAAAAAAAATAGCCATCTGTACATTACTTTGTAGTCTGATGATTTGCCCATTAAGTAAATTTTATTCTAAACTCCCAAATAGATTCCTTTTGAATCCCGCATGCAAAAATAGGAATTATTTGGTATAAGCTTGCATAAATCAACACTTTTCTAAAATTCGATCATAAGTCCTATGCTGGGTAATAGGGTCCCGGTACGTCGTTCTACAGGTTTTAGTTCATATCGTTGTTGGTCGAGAGGTGCGTCCGGATTTAGGATTTTACCTGTTTTGATATACACATCCTGTTCTTTATATTTGGAATTCAGAATATTCTGAATGTCAATATAGGCCCCCAACATGAACTTTTTCAGATAGAAGGTCTTGTCTATCCGGATATCCAGTTGGGTGAAAGGTTTTAACCGTTCGCTGTTGAAGCGGCTGTAATCGTAATAGAGACTGCCGCTGGCGTCCCAAGCTTCGACCAGGCTACTTTTTTCAACATCGTAAGGGGTATAGGGCGCACCGCCCACAACTCTTAGTTTGGCTCCGATATCCCAGTTTTTAGGCAGTGCGTAGGTCCCGCTGAATGTAAAGAGATGGCGGTTGTCCCAAGCTGACGGAATGTATTTTCCGCTCCCGCGTCCATCCTTGAATTCGCTCCGTACATAGGTGTAGGAAGAGATAAAAGTCAGCCCTTTATAATTATACCACCGGCCGGTAAGTTCGAGGCCGTATGCTCTTCCGGTGGCAGTCGAGTTGACTGCTTCGTTTCCTAAAACCCCGTAGTCCGTACCTTTGGAGGCGAGTGGAATACTATCGACTAATGACATCGGGTATTGGTCGTATTTCTTGTAAAAACCTTCTGCCGAGAATTTCAGATACGAGGAAGGGCGATACTCCAGTCCGAGTCCTGCCTGGTCGCTTCGGATATAAGTCAGGTGGTTGGCTTTATTCAGGTAATTACCTTGATTGTCTTTGAATCCTAGAACCGTGTAAGGTGGCAATTCGTAATATCTGCCGATGCTTCCGTTCAGATAGACCGCTCCAAACAAACGGTAGGAAAGGGAGAGACGGGGCGAGAGTTGATCCAGGAGGTTGTTCATCTCCGGCGAATAGTCGTTGGCATCCGCCCGTACTCCTAAAGAAGCAGTGAAACGCTCGTTGTCGCTTTCGTATATGGCTGTGGCATAAAGCCCCCATTTCAAAAGTCCTAGATCTGTGTGATAGTTGATCACTCTGGGGATCGTGGTGAACTGTTTCTGGTATGTACGATTGGTGTAGGTCGCATATTCGAGGTTTCCGCCGACATTCAGCCGGAAGAAAGGAAAACGGAATATATTTTCACTGCGCAGTTTATTTTCGATTTCGTCCGAACGGTAATTGAGAGTCAGGTTCTCTTCCGAACTTTCGTCATTATCCCTGTATTTGATATTCTTATTGTTTAACTGGCTCCGGCTGACAATTAGCGAATAGATGTTTTTGCCAGAGTAATGTTTGTAAACAGCTCCTAATGTGTATGTCTTTTGCTTGACCACCGGCAGGTAGGCTAAGATATACTGGTTCTTTTCACTCATGTCTTCCATACCGGTGTTGAGTTTCATGTCGTCTATGGCTCCCAATCCCAGAATAGCCAGTTCGTTTTTCCGGTCGAATGTATGTTTCACTTTGAATTGTGCGTCTGTGAAGGTCGGCAGGAAAGGCAGTCCGATCATGTCGAACAGGAACTGAAGGTATGAACGGCGAATAGACACTTGGTAGGTCGTCTTCTTGCCGGCCGGTCCGTTGGCAGAGAATCCGATATCCGAAGCTCCTATCACTCCCCGTAGGGAGAATTTTTCTTTGTTTCCGTCCTGCAACTTGAAATCAAGAACCGAGCTAAGAGCGTTTCCACGCGCGGCAGGATAGGCTGCAGAGTAGAAATCGACTTCGCGTATGAAATCTGGGTTAATGATCCCGACAGGACCTCCGGATGCTCCCTGTGTGGAGAAGTGGTTGATGTTCGGTATTTCTACGCCATCGAGAAAGAAACGGTTTTCAGACGGTCCTCCTCCTCTGACCATCAGGTCGTTTCGGAAAGCAGCCGTAGATGCCACACCAGGAAAAGATTGCACGACCCTGGATATGTCCCGGTTTCCTCCGGCACTTTTCTCGATCTCTTTGAACCCGATCACGCGCAGTCCGAGCGGACTTTCTGCCGTCTTGCGGAAAGGAGAGGCGACAATGCTCACTTCTTGCAGGCTTTCACTACTTTCTTCCAGTTCGATCGGAAAAAACATGTCCTTGTTGGAAATTCTGAATTCAGCCGTAACTGTTGGTTTATAACCGATAAAGGAGGCTTGCAGGCGATAGCTTCCGGGAGAGACTCCGGTGATCTCGAATTGGCCAATCGAATCAGTGACAGTCCCTTCTATCGTGTTCCAGATGACCACATTGGCGAAGCTAACCGGTTCGCCGTTGGCGGCATCTTTTACAATCCCTTTTATTGAATATGTTTGTTGGGCCTGCATTATTTGTAAACCCGTAAACATCAAGAGTAAAAGAAAGATAAATTTTTTGGTCATCTTTGATTCTTGTTATGGTTACAAAGGTATATAAAAACCGGGATTAAAAACTTACCTTTGCAGGCATATTATAGAAATACATGCAGAACGCAACGAATCATATCAAACGGGAATTGCAACTGACGGCGGATGGGAGCCATACGCTTTTTATCCCCGAAATGGACGAACACTACCATTCTGTGAACGGCGCCGTGCAGGAGTCGCGCCATGTCTTTATTGAAGCTGGGTTACACCATCTGGAATGGAAAGAAATCGTCGTTCTGGAAATAGGTTTCGGTACTGGGCTCAATGCCTTCTTGACTTTGTTGGATGCCGAGGTGCATCAACGGAAAATACATTACTATTCGGTTGAACTTTATCCGCTTGATATGGACGTGATCGAGAGCTTGAATTACGGCGAAATGATCTGTGCCGGACGGAAAGATGTTTTCCAAGCCTTGCATCAGGCGGAATGGAATGTTGCGGTCCAGGTTACGGATTTCTTTGGACTGCATAAAATACAAGGAGACAGTAATACGTGTGCTTTGCCGGATCGGATCGACCTGGTCTATTTTGATGCGTTCGCTCCCGATAAGCAGCCGGAGATGTGGAATCAGGAAATCTTCAACCGACTGTATGCCCGCATGACCGGAGGCGGTGTTTTGACAACCTATTGTGCGAAAGGTGTCGTCAGACGTATGATGAAAGAAGCCGGATATTCTGTCGAAAGAATACCCGGCCCCCCAGGAAAACGCGAAATGCTTCGCGCTATTAAATTATAAAAGAGCTTCTATTTTAGATACGAATGTAGTTTTAGGAGCAGCACCTACCTGTTTATCTACTACCTTGCCGTCTTTGAAGAAAAGAACGGTCGGAATATTACGGATGCCAAATTGTGCAACCACGTCGTTGTTGTTGTCTACATCCATTTTGCCGATAGTAACACGGCCTTCATATTCGGTAGCCAGTTCATCGATGATCGGACCAACCATGCGGCAAGGACCACACCATTCAGCCCAGAAGTCAAGGACCATAGGCTTACCAGAGTTTACCAACTCTTCAAAATTTGCATCTGTAATTTGTAGTGCCATATCTTTAATTATGAATTATATATTCGAATTTTGTGCAAAAGTACAAATTCTTTTATACCATACAAATACTACCCGTTAATTTTAAAATCCATATTCTCGTTCGTTTGCAAGAATTCGACTAGGTTGCGTGTGACATTAAGCCGTATGTTTTGTGAGAAAAAATTCTGTATGACATTATGTTCGCCGTCAACCACCTTGAAATATAACAGGCTCTGACCCGGATTGTTTTTAATCAAGGTCGACAGTTCGTTTATGGTCGGTTCGTCCAAATCGTGGATCGGGACCGTGATACTGATCTTTTCGATCAGGCGGTCTTTCTCTTCCTGCAGCAATTGGATGGCTCCGATAGATAAGCTAAGGCGACCTGAATTGTAGCGGTCTTCCACACGCGCCTTGATCAGCAGGTACATGCCGCGCTTGCCGAATTTGCTGTAATCGACGTAATCTTTACCGAACAATGCTATTTCGCCGCTACCGGTAAAATCTTCTATCTTGATAATGCCGTAAGGATTCCCTTTTTTGGTCATCCCTTCGCGAAAGTCCGTAACGATACCGCCGAACAGCAAGTCTTTGCCTACCAGGTTTTCCTTGTCGTTTATTTCCGCCATGCCGGTATTACATACATATGTCAGTATAATACGGTATTCATCCAACGGATGGGCGGAAAGATAGATACCGACCAGTTCTTTTTCTTTATTTAGGCGTTCGAGGTCGCTCCAACGTTCACATTTGGGAATCTCTGGTTTGGCGATGGCGATAAAAGCATCTCCTCCGAACAGGGAATTGGTAGCCGTGCTCTTGTCTGTCTGGAACTTATTGCCATAGCGAACCAGTGTTTCAAGGAATATTTCTCCTTTTCCGGTTTCGGCAAAGAACTGTTCCCGCTGGATGCCGAAATTGTCAAAAGCACCGGCTAATGCCAGCGATTCGATGTTTTTCTTGTTGCAGGCAGTCAGGTTGACACGTTCCACAAAATCAAAGATATCTTTGTACGGACCGTTTTTCCTCCGTTCTTCAATGATATTCTGCACGGCGGCTTCGCCGACACCCTTCACAGCACCCAGACCGAAGCGGATGTTCTTATTCTTGTCCACACTGAACTTCAGGATCGACTCGTTCACGTCCGGTCCGAGCACCTGAATGCCCATCGCCTTACATTCGTCCATGAATTTCGTGATATCCACAATATTCGATAAACTTCGGCTCAAGACGGCAGCCATATACTCGGACGGGTAGTTCGCTTTCAAAAAAGCTGTCTGATAGGCTACCCATGAGTAGCAGGTGGCATGGCTCTTGTTGAAGGCGTATGAGGCGAATTTTTCCCAGTCGGACCATATCTTCTGCAAAGTTTCTTCCTTGTAACCATTCGTCTTTCCACCCGCCATGAATTTGGATTTCAGGTGGTTCATCTTTTCGATCAGCTTCTTACCCATTGCCTTACGGAGGGCGTCACTCTCGCCACGGGTGAAGTTCGCTAACAGACGTGACAGAAGCATGACCTGCTCCTGGTAGACGGTGATGCCATATGTGTCTTTCAGATACCGCTCCATGACGGGAATATCGTACTTGATTTCTTCTTTTCCCTGTTTACGGGCGATAAAGGAAGGAATATAATCCATAGGTCCCGGACGATACAGGGCGTTCATCGCGATCAAGTCTTCGAATTTAGACGGTTGCAGTTCTTTCAGGTACTTCTGCATACCAGCGGATTCAAACTGGAAGGTACCTGTGGTTTTCCCGTCGCAATACAGTTTGTAAGTTGCCGGATCTTCCAGACTGATATGGTCGATATCCAGGTCATGGCCGGTCGTCAGCCGGATGTTTTCAATTGCTTCCTTGATGATGGACAGTGTTTTCAGTCCTAAGAAGTCCATCTTGATCAAACCGGTCTCTTCGATCACCGAACCTTCATATTGGGTGACGAGCATCTCTTCACCAGTATCTTTGTCCTTGGCCGTACTGACAGGTACGACATCCGATATATCGTAACGTCCGATAATGACGCCGCAGGCATGTACACCTGTGTTGCGCACGTTACCTTCCAGCATTTGGGCATATTTCAAGGTGTCGCGTGCCAGCGGGTCGTTTCCGGTAGCCGCTTCTTTCAGCTCCGGCACATAATTGATCGCATCCTTCAGCTTGAACTTCTTCATATCCGGAATCTTGTCCGGAACGAGTTTGGCGAGGCGGTTCGATTCGGCAAGCGGAAGCTTCTGTACACGTGCGACATCCTTGATGGCCGATTTGGTCGCCATCGTACCATACGTGATGATATGCGCCACACGTTCGGCCCCGTATTTTTCCGTTACCCAACGGAGTACTTCCCCGCGGCCGTCATCGTCGAAGTCGGTATCGATATCGGGGAGGGAAATACGGTCCGGATTCAGGAAACGTTCGAACAGCAAGTCATATTTGATCGGGTCGATGCGGGTGATCCCCAGACAGTAGGCAACAGCCGAACCAGCTGCCGATCCACGGCCGGGACCGACCGAAACGCCCAGTTCTTCGCGGGCGGCCCGGATGAAGTCTTGCACGATCAAGAAGTAACCAGGGAACCCCATCGTCTTCATGATGTGCAACTCGAAGTTCAGCCGCTCCTTGACTTCGTCGTTCAGATCATCTCCGTAGCAAATCTTTGCCCCGTCGTATGTGATCTTTTTCAGGTAGTCGGCTTCCAGTTTGATGCGGTATAGTTTTTCGTAACCGCCTAATTTTTTTATTTTGTCGTGTGCGGCCTCTTCACTCAGGACAACGTTTCCGTTTTCATCGCGGGTGAATTCGTCGAATAAGTCCTGTTCGGTGAATTTCTGGCGATATTCTTCTTCCGTCCCGAAATCTTCCGGGATGGCGAAGGTCGGCATGATAGGACCGTGGTCGATGGAGTAGAATTCCACCTTGTCGGCTATTTCCAGTGTGTTGCTGAGGGCTTCAGGAATATCAGAAAAGATGGTATTCATCTCTGCTGTCGTCTTCATCCATTCCTGTTTGGTGTAGCGCATACGGTTCGGGTCATCCAAATCTTTACCCGTACTAAGGCAGATTAGGCGGTCGTGAGCTTCCGCATCTTCCGCATTGACGAAATGAACGTCGTTGGTCGCGATAACCTTGATATTGTGTTTACGTGCCAGTTCCAGAATCGCCTTGTTTGCCGTAACTTGGTGGGGGTATACATCTTGTGCGGCGTTCGGGTCATGTGTCTCGTGCCGCTGTATTTCCAGATAGTAATCTTCTCCGAACAGGTTCTTGAACCAAAGAACCGATTCTTCGGCCTTGTCCATCCGTCCGTTCAGGATATGCTGCGGAATTTCCCCACCGATACAGGCAGAGCAAATGATCAGGTCTTCATGATATTTTTCCAACAACTCCTTGTCGATGCGCGGACGTCCGTAAAATCCTTCCGTCCAGGATAAGGAAACCATCTTGATCAAATTTTTGTAACCGTTCAGGTTTTTAGCCAGCACGATCAAGTGCCATCCGCTTCGGTCGTTCTGTGAAGCAAGCTTGCTATGCCGTCCGTTACGGGCACAATAGCACTCGCAACCGAAGATCGGTTTGAATATTTTTTTCTTCTCTTCTTCGATCTTTGCAGGTATTTCTTCAAGGCGGGCTTGCTCTTCGGCGGTCAGTTCCGTTTTACTTTTCAGCTCTTTCAGCTCTTTTTCATAGTCCTTGATGGCTCCTAACGGCTTGCCGTTTTTTTTGGATACCTTGTTGAAGAACTCTTTTATTCCGAACATCACACCATGGTCAGTGACGGCAATCGCCGGCATACCATCCTTTTGCGCTTTGTCAATCAAAGCGTCGATCGATGCTTGTCCGTCCAGCAGTGAATACTGGGTATGTACGTGCAGATGTATAAACGGTTCCATATGGGTTCTTAATCTTTTTTATTTCGGCCTATAAAGATACGGGTTATTTTATAATTTTATTCTATCGGCTGCAATAATCCGGTTGAAAAACTCTATCTTTGCTTTTAATAACTCAGAGATTAGCAATATGAGAAAAATTATATTTATCGCCTTTTGGGCAATGTTGATGATTATGCCGGCTGTCGGTCAAGTTACTTTCGGCGTGCGTGCGGGTGGTGCTTATTCTTCTCTGGTGCAAAAAGTTGAAGGGACATACAATGCAGGTGCCCGTTTCGGTTTCAGCTTGGCCGGACTTGCCGATATACATTTATATAAGGGCTTGTCTTTGCGTCCCGAACTGGCGTTTGTGAACCAAGGTGGTTCTTTCTACTCTAATCCGCAGGTGGAAGGGGCAAAGAATTCTTTCAATAAATGCAGTTACTATTCTATCCAGGTTCCGGTGAACTTGGCTTATACCTTTATTATAAATGATGTGCAGTTGGGCGTTTATGCCGGTCCGGCTCTCGACTTCTCTCTTTTTGGAAAGATGAAAACTGAAAACCAGAACGTCGATATCCATTTCGGCCAGACCAAGGAGGCTGATCTCAAAACATTTGATCTGGGTGTCAATGTCGGCTTGCGTGTGGATTACAGTCGCTACTTCTTTTCCGTCAGCGCCCTTTGCGGCACACTGGATCGTCGCGCTATAGAACGCGAAGGCGAATCTTCCCTCTATCAGAACAACGTGACGTTGTCGTTGGGGTATATGTTCCGGTAAATATTTATTACTTCGGCATACCGAAAACGAGATGATCCTTCTTTGTCATTTAGACGGAGAAAGGATATATTTCTTGATGTAAAATATTAGATGCTTTTTATGTCCGGTCTATAGCATCTTTTTCCTGAATTTGACCTACTTGTGTAAATTCTTTCTACGAAAAGTTTTGTGTTTTGCAGAAAAACCGTACCTTTGCAAGCCGAATATTATCAAAATTGTACTAAGAGTTTAATTTTTAGCACGTTGTTATGTCAAGTGTCCGTGGTGACAGCGCATGCGAGGATTGGATTCTTGTTTTTTAGAGTTATTAATTTATTAATTTTTTAAGCAAGTGGATACTTTAAGTTTTAAGACCATTTCTGCAAACAAAGCAACTGTAAACAAAGAGTGGGTCATTGTTGACGCCGAAGGACAGACTTTGGGACGCCTTTGCGCAAAGGTAGCGAAGCTTTTGCGTGGTAAGTACAAACCCAATTTTACTCCGCACGTTGATTGTGGTGATAACGTAATTATCATCAATGCAGACAAAATCGTTCTGACAGGTAATAAGTGGAACGATCGTATTTATTTGAGATATACCGGATATCCCGGTGGACAGATCGAGTATACTCCGGCTGATCTTTTGAAGAAAGGTGGCGACCGTCTGTTCCGTAAAGTAGTAAAAGGTATGTTGCCTAAGAACCGTCTGGGTGCAAAGTTGTTGAACAACATGTACGTTTATGAGGGAACTGAGCACAAGCACGAGGCTCAACAACCTAAGTTAATCGATATAAACTCATATAAATAATCACAATGGAAGTAGTAAATGCAATAGGAAGACGTAAGGCAGCAGTTGCTCGCGTATTCGTAAGCGAAGGTACAGGAAAGATTACTATCAACAAACGTGATCTGGCTAATTACTTTCCTTCTACAATCCTTCAGTTCATTGTTAAGCAGCCGCTCGCAAAGCTGAACGTTGCAGAACAATATGATATCAAGATCAACCTCGATGGAGGTGGCTTCAAAGGACAGTCTGAGGCAGCTCGCTTGGCTATCGCTCGCGCACTGGTTAAGATCAATCCGGAAGACAAATCCGCTCTTCGTGCAGAAGGTTTCGTTACTCGTGACCCGCGTGCTGTTGAACGTAAGAAACCGGGACGTCCTAAAGCTCGTAAGAGATTCCAGTTCAGTAAACGTTAATCTTATTTGTGAGTCCCTTACAAGTATAGCAAAGCGTTTAGTATCTAAATTATCAGGATTCTTTTTATATGCTGACATACAGGAGGACTACCTGATGATTGAGTTAAACAAAAGAAAGTAAACGATTTTAAGAAAAAAACAATGTCAAGAGTTAATTTTGATCAGTTATTAGAAGCTGGCGTACACTTCGGACACTTAAAAAGAAAGTGGAACCCTGCAATGGCTCCTTATATCTTCATGGAGCGTAATGGTATTCATATCATTGACTTATATAAAACAGTTGCTAAAGTAGACGAAGCAGCAGAAGTAATGAAGAACCTTGCAAAACAAGGTAAGAAAGTACTTTTCGTTGCTACTAAAAAACAAGCTAAACAGGTTGTCGCTGATAAGGCTTCTTCTGTAGGTATGCCTTACGTTATCGAACGCTGGCCGGGTGGTATGTTGACCAACTTCCCGACTATCCGTAAAGCTATCAAGAAGATGGCTACTATCGATAAGATGACAAAAGATGGTACATTTGATAATCTTTCTAAGAGAGAAAAACTTCAAATCACTCGCCAACGCGCTAAGTTGGAGAAGACTTTAGGTTCTATCGTAGACCTTACTCGTCTTCCGTCAGCGTTGTTCGTTGTAGACGTGATGAAAGAGCATATCGCTGTTCGCGAGGCTAACCGTTTGGGTATCCCTGTATTCGGTATGGTTGATACGAACTCTAATCCGAACAATATCGACTACGTTATCCCGGCTAACGATGACGCTACAAAGTCTGTAGAGGTTATCTTGGGCGCTATCTGCGAGGCTATGAACGAAGGCTTGCAAGAGCGTAAGGCTGAGAAAATTGACGCAGAGGCTGCTGAGGAAGCTCCGAAAAGAGAGCGTAAGGCGAAAGCTGCTGTTAAGAAAGAACGTACGAAGAAAGAAGACGACGATGCGTTGAACGCTAACGTTGCCGGTAAGTTCGCGAAAGACGAAGAATAATTCGATTGACAATTGACGTTGACAATTGACAATTAG
>OJQI01000957.1_pt1 | contig 13627 bp, 10 predicted proteins | sample 1598711 | NCBI WGS metagenome assembly OJQI01 (sample SAMN03922505, study PRJEB24848) | human gut metagenome | isolation source: stool sample | host: Homo sapiens | place: Germany | collected 2011-11 | reverse complement strand
TCTACACACTGCATATCGTCGGCAGCGTCAGATGTGTATAAGAGACAGATATAGTAGGAATGGAACGCCTGTAATGGGTAAAGATTATGGTGGTGGATTGGTTTGCTACGATGGCACGAATTGGAAAATCTATAACCAATATAACTCCAACATAGGCGGCAACTGCATCGTGGATATTGCAATAGACAAGCATGATGCCCTATGGATGGCAGTATCTGATATAGGTCTTGTACGCTTCGATGGGGAAATCCAATGGGATGCTTACACAATCTACAACAGTGGGCTGGCTAATCCGTGGCCAATTCAGGTGCAGATAGATGTCAAGCGAGATATGATTTGGCTCAGCTATGAAGCATCGGGAGGCATATCTTCCGCCAAGATGAATCAAGGCACAGGTGTAGAAGGAATATTTGTAACGCCAAATGGTGCAAAAGCTATTTACACTATTGAGGGACGCAAAGTAAAAGCTATGACACCAGGGCAGATTTATATCATGCGAGACGAGAACGGGAAAACAACAAAAGTTCTTGCTCGGTAGTATCAATAGCCAAAAAAAATATGGGACTACTCGATTTTATATACACGGGCGTGATAGCGCACTTTCTGAAAAAGAGACTGGGCGGATCGGGCCATCATTCCGCACACGACCATCACGACCACGCGCACGAGCATTATGGGAATCATGGGGATCTTGAGGACTACGACCATGAGGACAATTGGCGTGAGGACGGTTGGCGTGAGGACGAAGCCTTGGACCACGGCGACCACGACCTCGACGATGTCATCTACAACAAATACATCCACGAAGACTACGACCATGACGACCACGACGACTTTGACCAGGGCGGCCACGACCACGACAGCTACGACCAGGACGACTACGGAGAGCACGATCTGGACGGCTGGTATGGCGACAAATACTAAACGCCGAGGCTGAAAAAAAAGAGGCTGATGGGGGAAAGGCGACCATGACCTTTCCCCCACCAGCCTGATGGGCCGCGGGGTGTGGCGGCGGAAGGAATCCTACTTTACTTCAGCACCTCGACGGAGCGCTTGACGAAGTCGTTGAGCGCGGCGCCCTTGAGCATGCCGTTCTGGAGAAGGGCGAGATCGACCAACTGATGGATCAGGGTGTTGTCCTTGGCATAGTCGGCGACGATCTGGCGCTTCTTGCCGCGCTGGTCCTCCAGGGCCTTCTCCGTCTGGGAAAGGTCGTCCTTGTCGGCCTGGGAGATCTCCTCGGGCTTCTTGTCCTTCTGGGCCTGGCGCAGGGCGGCGAGGCGGGCCTCCTGACCCTTGATCTCGCTGAGGACGGGCTTCATGGTCTCGGCCGTGGCAGCGGTCTCGTCGGCGAGGATCTGCTTGATGAGCGGGTGGTCGGCGTTGAGCACGAGCATGTAGCTATCCGGCATCTGGCCATAGAAACCCATGCCCTGCTGGAAGCGGCTCATGTCCTTCATGCGGCGCATCCACTCGTTCTGCGTGATCACGGTCGGCTGGGCCGTCTCGCCAAGGGCCTGGACCTCGACGCCAAACTCGGTCTTGTCGAGACGGGGCATCTGGGAGCGGAAGGCCTCTGACAAATTGTCACGCTCGTCCTGGGAGAGTGTCAGTTCGTGGACCTCGTCCTTGGCGATGAGGCGATCGACGGTGTCGGAATCGACACGCACGAAGTGGCTCTTCTCCAGCTTCTGCTCGAGCAGGGAGACGGTCGGCACGTCGAGCTCGCCGTCGCAGAGCAGGACGCTGTAGCCCTTGGCCTTGGCGGCCTCGATGTAGGTGTATTGCTCCTCCTTGTTGACGGCATAGAGATAGATGAGGTTGCCGTCCTTGTCGGTCTGGTTGTCCTTGATGAGCGTGCGATACTCGTCGAAGGTGAAGTATTTGCCCTCGGTGTCCTTCATCAGCGCAAAGTCCTTGGCGCGGTCGTAGAAGGCGTCGCGCTCGGAGAGCATGCCGTAGTTGATGAAGAGCTTGAGGTCGTCCCACTTCTCCTCATACTCCTTGCGGTTCTCCTTGAAGATGCTGCTCAGGCGGTCGGCGACCTTCTTGGTGATATAGGTCGAGATCTTCTTGACGTTGGCGTCGCTCTGGAGGTAGCTGCGGCTGACGTTGAGCGGGATGTCGGGAGAGTCGATGACGCCGTGGAGCAGCGTGAGGAACTCGGGGACGATGCCCTCGACATGGTCGGTGACGAAGACCTGGTTGCAGTAGAGCTGGATCTTGTTGCGCTGGAGCTCGATGTTGGACTTGATGCGCGGGAAGTAGAGGATGCCGGTGAGCGTGAAGGGGTAATCGACGTTGAGGTGGATCCAAAACAGGGGATCGTCGTTCATGGGGAAGAGGGTGTGGTAGAACTTCTTGTAGTCCTCATCCTTGAGCGACGACGGCAACTTCGGCCAGAGGGGCTCGACGCTGTTGATGACGTTGTCCTCGTCGGTATCGACCTGCTTGCCGTCCTTCCACTCCGTCTTCTTGCCGAAGACCACGGGCACGGCCATAAACTTGCAGTACTTCGTGAGCAGCTGCTCGATGGTCGATTTCTGGAGATAGTCCTTGCTGTCGTCGTCGATGTGGAGGATGATGTCGGAACCGCGGTCGGCCTTCTCCACCTCGTCGATGGTATATTCGGGGCTGCCGTCGCAGGTCCAGCGCACGGCCTGGCTGCCCTCGCGCCAGCTCTTGGTGACGATCTCGACCTTCTTGCTCACCATGAAGGCGGAGTAGAATCCGAGACCGAAATGGCCGATGATGGCCTCGGCCTTGTCCTTGTACTTGTCGAGGAAGTCGGTGACGCCGGAGAAGGCAATCTGGTTGATGTACTTGTCGATCTCCTCGGCCGTCATGCCGATGCCGCGGTCGGAGATGGTGAGCGTGCCAGCCTGCTCATCGAGGGTGACGCGGACGGAGAGGTCGCCCAGGTCGCCGGAGAAGTCGCCTGCCGAGGCGAGGGTCTTCATCTTCTGCGTGGCGTCCACGGCATTGCTGACCATCTCGCGAAGGAATATCTCGTGGTCGGAATACAGAAACTGCTTGATGACGGGGAAGATGTTCTCCGTCGTTACTCCAATATTACCTTTCTTTTCCATTATTGTGATATGAGTTTTTAAGATTCGTTTAACTGTGTCATTGCAAATAGCGTGCCAAAACGAAAAATGGCCTGGAGGGCTCACGAAGCGTGATGGGGCACGCCGCGGGGTCCTGCCAGGCCTGGGAAAAGAGACGGAAAAAATAGAGTTGTGCGCGGGCGTTACCGGATGAAGAGGAGCTCGCGATACTTCGGCTGCGTCCAGAGCTCGTCGCTGACGCAGAGTTCCAGTTTGTCGATGTGGTAGCGGATGGCCTCCATCTTCGGCACGACCGTGTCGTGGTAGGCGACGGCCTTCTCGCGCTCGTCGGCGATGCGGTTGGCCACCTTGCGGGCGTTGACCAGCTCCTCCACGCCCTGCTCGATGGCCTGGGTGCGCTCGGCGATGTCCTCGATGATCTTCATGTTGCGCGAACTGAGCTTCTCGGCCTTCTCGGCAGGGAAGACGGCGCGCATGCTCTGCACGTTCTTGAGCAGCATGCTCTGGTAGTGGGTGGCCACGGGGATGATGTGGTTCATGGTGAGGTCGCCCATGACGCGGGCCTCGATCTGAATCTTCTTCGTGTAGGTCTCCCACTTCACCTCGTTGCGGGCCTCCAGCTCCTTGCGCGTCATGACGCCGAGGCTGGTGAACATGCGGACGGAGGACTCGCTGAGGTAGTTGTCGAAGATGACGGGGCAGCTCGTCTCGCAGTCGAGGTCACGGCGGCGGGCCTCCTCGACCCACTCCTCGCTATAGCCGTTGCCATCGAAGCGGATGGGCTTGCAAGCCGTGATGTCCTCGCGCAGGACGCTGACGATGGCCTTCATGCAGTCCTCGCCCTGGGCGATGAGGGCATCGACGCGCGCCTTGAAGTCGGTCAGGGCCTCGGCCACGGCGCTATTGAGGGCGATCATCGCCGAGGCGCAGTTGGCCTCGGATCCCACGGCGCGAAACTCGAAGCGGTTGCCGGTGAAGGCGAAGGGAGAGGTGCGGTTGCGGTCGGTGTTGTCGATCATCAGTTCGGGAATCTCGGGGATGTCCATCTTCAGGCCCTGCTTGCCGGCCATGATAAAGTCGTCCTCGCTGTCGCTCTGCTCGATGTGGTCGAGGAGCTCGGAGAGCTGCTTGCCGAGGAAGGAGGAGATGATGGCGGGAGGGGCCTCGTTGGCGCCGAGGCGGTGGGCGTTGGTGGCGCTCATGATGGAGGCCTTGAGCAGGCCGTTGTGGCGATAGACGCCCATCAGGGTCTCGACGATGAAGGTGACGAAGCGGAGCGTGGACTCGGGAGTCTTGCCGGGGGCGTGGAGCAGCACGCCGGTGTCGGTGGAGAGGCTCCAGTTGCAGTGTTTGCCGCTGCCGTTGATGCCGGCGAAGGGCTTCTCGTGGAGCAGGACGATGAAGCCGTGCTTGCGCGCCACCTTCTTCATCAGCGACATCAGGAGCATGTTGTGATCAACGGCGAGGTTACAGTCCTCGAAGATGGGGGCAAACTCAAACTGATTGGGGGCCACCTCGTTGTGGCGGGTCTTGCAGGGGATGGCGAGTTCGAGGGCCTGCACCTCCAGGTCCTTCATGAAGCTCTGCACGCGGTCGGGGATGGTGCCGAAATAGTGGTCGTCCATCTGCTGGTTCTTGGCCGACTCGTGGCCCATGAGGGTGCGGCCCGTCAGCATCAGGTCGGGGCGGGCGCTATAGAGGTCGGCATCGACGAGGAAATACTCCTGCTCCCAACCAAGATTGGTCTTCACCTTGCTCACCTTCGGGTCGAAATAGTGGCAGACGTCGGTGGCGGCCACGCTGAGGGCGTGGAGCGTGCGGAGCAAGGGGGCCTTGTAGTCGAGGGCCTCGCCCGTATAGGAGATGAAGATGGTGGGGATGCAGAGGGTGTCGTCGATGATGAAGACGGGGGATGTGGGGTCCCAGGCGGAGTAGCCACGGGCCTCGAAGGTGTTGCGGATGCCGCCGCTGGGGAAAGAACTGGCGTCGGGCTCCTGCTGGACGAGCAACTTGCCCGAGAAGTCTTCGATCATCCCGCCCTTGCCGTCGTGCTCCACAAAGGCGTCGTGCTTCTCGGCGGTGCCGCCGGTCAGGGGCTGGAACCAGTGGGTGTAGTGGGTGACGCCCATCTCCATGGCCCACTGCTTCATGCCGGAGGCCACGGCATTGGCTATGGAGCGGTCGAGGGGCGTGCCATTGTCGATGACGTCGGTGAGCTGGGTGTAGATGGCGGCGGGCAGGTATTTGTACATCTTAGCGCGGGTGAACACATACTTGCCAAAATACTCGGACGGACGCTCCTTGGGAACTTCCACCTCTAAGGGGCGCTTCTTGAACGCCTCCTCTACGACCTGAAATCTTAAATTCGACATATCCTGAACCTTAAAGTATAATATATAATGTTATCCTAATCATTATCGGCTACCTCACGGTAGAAACCAAAAGCAAAACGCCCGAGCCTCATCCATGCGCCCAGGTGTCTCTCATGTCTGCCATTGCAGTAGTCGATCGTGTGTGGTCTATCCTAAACTGGGGGCAAAAATACAAATAAAATTTGAAAAGGCCCGCAACATACCGATTTTTTTACGATTTATTCAACCAATCGGCCTTTCTATCGCCAGGAGCGCCCCACGAAAGGAGGGGCGCAGGCGTCAGAACGGCATACCGACGGCGAAATGGAAGGCGAAGTCGCGGCCCCAACGGGGATGGAAGATGGGGTAATGGTCCTTGTGGTCGTCGTAGGCGGGATTGATCGCCTTCATGGCACCGTCGAGGCGGAGGATGAAATAGCCGAAGTTGAGGCGCAGGCCGAGGCCGTAGGAGACGGCGATCTGCTTGAAGAAGGTGTCGAGCTGAAACTGGCCGCCGGGCTGCTCGGGATAGGATCGGAGCGTCCAGATGTTGCCCGCATCGACAAAGGCGGCGCCGTCGAACTTCCAGAACAGGTGGGTGCGATACTCGAGGTTGAGGTCGAGGCGCATGTCGCCGGTCTGATTGATGAAGTCGATGCGGCCGTCGCGGCCACGATACTTGCCGGGACCGAGCTCGCGGACGCTCCAGCCGCGCACGGAGTTGGCACCACCGGAGAAGTAGCGCTTCTCGAAGGGCAGCACGGTGCTGTTGCCATAGGGCCACGCCACACCCAGGAGGCCGTGGAGGGCGAGCGTGTTGTGGGAGCTGAAACGCAGCAGGCGCGTGTATTCGAAGTCGAACTTGGCATACTGGGCGTAGGCGATATTGAAGAGCTGGCGCTGGCCGTGGCTGTTCTGCTTGAAGCGGAAGATCTGGGAGAAGCCGCTCAGCAGGTTGCCCGCCGTCTCGACGCTCGCACGGATGACGCGGTCGCCGGCGTTGTAGGTGAGGCCGAAGCCCGCCTTCATGATGAAGAGGTCCTCGTAGTTGTAGCGCAGGATGGCGTTGCGGTTGGAGACGCTGTCGAGGTAGTCGTGCTTGAAGGTGGCGCTGATCCAGGGCATATAGACGTAGCTGAGGTCGAGGACGTCGAGCTTGTACTGCACCCTGCCGTCGCGCGTCGGCCACCGATACTTGAGGCCGGCGGAGAAGACGCGGCGATGGAACTCGGGGCGGTTCTGGAGATTCCAGGCCACGGAGAGCTCGGTCGAGGCCGTGCTGCCGCGACGCCCCTTGCGCGAGAGGAAGGGAGCCATCAGGCGGGGCATCTGAAAGCGGGCCTCGACGCCATACTCCTCGTAGTCGCCGCGCTCGTAGCCCTCCAGTCCCTTGATGGCCTCGAAGGCGCCACGGAGCTCGATGCTGAGGAGCTCGCTGCCGCGGAAGAGGTTGCGGTTCTGATAGGTCAGCGTGGCGGCCGCTCCGAAGTCGCCAGCCGTATTGGTGCCCTCGGGCTGGAAGGCGATGGTGTTGGGCTTGCGCATGGAGAGGCGGATGTCGGTGTCGAGGTTGTGGAGGGTGTCCTCGCGAAAGGTGATGTTGGTGTAGCGGACGGCGCCGAGCCGCGCGAAGTTGTTGTAGGTGCGCTGCAGGTCGGAGGCGCTAAACCACTCGCCGGCCTTGACCACCGTGTTTTCGGCCAGCACGCTGCGGCGCAGGGGCAGGTCGTAGCCGTCGCTGGATCGGTAGTGGATGGAACGCACGCGATAGCGGGGATGGGGCTTGGGGGGCGCGCTGCTGTTCTCGCGGTAGGGCAGGATGCGGCAGACGAGGTTGACGCCCTGCGTGCCCTGGAGGGAGTCGGCGGTATAGGTGACGAAGTCTTTGTGGAAACGGTAGAAGCCGGAGTCGTTGAGGACGGTGGCGATGCGCTTGCGGAGGTTGTCGAGGGAGGAGACGGTGAAGACCTCGCCCACCTGCTGATCGCCCGTGCCAAAGACGGGGGCAAGGACCTGGGCCACGGCGGAGTCGGGGATGTCGTAGCGGAAGGAACTGATACGGTAGGGATCGCCGGGATGGAGGGTGTAGATGGCCTTGAGCTTGCGGCCACGGACCTGGGTCTCGAAATCGACGTAACTGTTCATATAGCCCATGTTCTGCATGGCCAGACGCAGGTCGGCGCAGGACCGGGCGGCCTCCAGGGAGTCATAGACGACGGGCTCCTCGCCGATATGGCGCAGCGTGCGGTTGAGCCACTTCGTGGAGTCGCGGCCCGCCAGGGAGTAGGTGCCCAGGGGAATCTTGAAGAGGGAGAACCAATGGGAGTTGCCCTTTTGGCGGACGTACTGGCCAAACTGGGCGGCGTCGAGCTCCTTGCTGTCGGTGCGCACCTGGACGGCGTCGAGAAGGTAGCGGTCTTCGGGCACGAACTTGGACGTGGAGCAACCCGTCAGGGCCGTGGCTACCAGCGTGATCAGCAACAATAACAGGGGCGTATGTCGGTTCTTCCAATTCATAAAATTCATTATTTTGCGCAAAGTTAGCAAAAAAAACAGAGCCATCGGGAATCATTGGCGCATTTTTTACTATATTTGCACTGTGATAACCAATAACCAAGTAAAAATCATCCGATCGCTATCGACGCGCAAGGGGCGCAAGACGACGGGCTGGTTCATGGCCGAAGGGCCGAAAGTGGTGGGCGACCTCCAGGCTGCTGGCTTCCGGCCGGTGGCCATCTACGACGAGATGGAGGACGTCAGGCGCATCTCGCAACTGCAGCATCCGCAGGGGGTGGTGGGCGTCTTCGAGATACCCGCAGGACCTCGGGATGGGGCTGGGATCGACCCCAGCGAACTGACTCTCGTGCTCGACGGCGTGCAGGACCCGGGCAACCTGGGCACCATTATCCGCGTGGCCGACTGGTTTGGCGTGGGCGCCATCTGGTGCTCGCCCGACACGGCCGACTGCTGGAATCCGAAGGTCGTCCAGGCTACGATGGGAAGCATCGCGCGCGTGACCATCCACTATGCGCCGCTCGTGCCGCTGATCGATGCGCTCGACAAGGACTGCCCCGTCTATACGACGCAGCTCGACGGCGAGAACATCTACGAGACGACGCTCAAGCCCCACGGCGTGATCGTGATGGGCAACGAGGGCAACGGGGTGACGGAGGAAGTGAGGCAACGGGCCACACGACCGCTGCTCATCCCCAATTTCCCCCAAGGCAGGACGACGGCCGAGTCGCTCAATGTGGCGATCGCCACGGCCCTGGTCTTAGGAGAGTTTCGGCGCAGGATGTTCTAAGACAGGAATGTTTTAGGACGGAATGTTCCAAGACAAAATTGTTCCAGGACAGGAATGTTCCAGGACAGGAATGTTTAAGGCAGGATGATTTTCTAAGAAAAGCAATGGATAGAGAAGCACTGACAAGAGATCGCAGCGTGGCTCGCTGCATCGCCGAGGGCTACCGGCTCTTCACCGGCCAACAGCTGACGACGCTCCGCCGGACATGGAAACCGCTGGTAGCCTCATCGCTGGGATGGGCGCTGAGCATCACGACGGCGCTCTGCGGACAATGGATCGGGACGGCGCTGGCCCTGCTGCTGGCGCTGGCCGCACTGGTTGTTTTCAAGCGGACCATCCTGCAGTTGGTCGCGCCCATGCCGAAGTGTGGCAGGGCGGCCAAGCGCGTGCTTCGCCATCTGGGGAGCTACCTCACCTACGCCCTCCTATCGGGCATCATCGGCCTGGTGGTCTTCACGCTGCTGATGATCCCGGCCATCATCCTGCTCATAGAAGGCTACTTCGACTACACGCTGGCAGCGGAGGGCGACCCCAGGGTGCTGGGCATGGGCTACTGGGTGCTGACCACGGCAACGCTGACCTTCTGTCTCGCACTGGTCTTCTACGCAATGATATGGAAGACGTTTGGCGAGGCCTATCTCTATGGGGCGATGGTGGCGCAGGACGAGGTAAGGAAAAGGCAGCAGGCGCGGACCACGACTTGGACGACGGCAGCAGACTGACGGACGCCTATCCCCCACCCCTCCTCATATCATAACATCAACTCAAAAGAATGAAGAAACTATTTTTGTCACTTCTTGCAGCACTTTCACTCCACGCCTACGGAGACAATGTTTACGGAATGGAAAACAACGACACGACGACCATACAGATTATAGAGACTTCCGACGTGCACGGTTGTTTCTTTCCCTACGACTTTATCAACCGCCGCGACCTGCCGGGTTCGCTGGCCCGCGTAAAAACCTACGTTGACCGGATGAGGGCGCAGTATGGGGCGGAGAACGTCTTTCTGCTCGACAATGGCGACATCCTGCAGGGCCAGCCCATATGCTACTATTACAACTATGTGGCGACGGGACAAACCAACATCGCGGCACAATGTACGAACTACCTACAGTATGACGCCCAGACGCTGGGCAACCACGACGTGGAGACGGGCCACGGGGTCTATGACAAATGGATCAGGGAGAGCCACGCGCCGGTCCTGGGAGCCAACGTCATCGACACGCGGACGGGAAAACCCTACACCCTGCCCTATCGCGTGTTGTGCAAGGACGGCAAGGTGAAGGTGGCGATCATCGGCATGATCACACCAGCCATCCCCAGTTGGCTGAAGGAGAATCTGTGGAGCGGACTGCGCTTCGACGACATGGTGGCCACGGCACGGAGAACCATCCAGGAGGTGAAGGATCGGGAGCATCCGGACGTGATCGTCGGCCTCTTCCACTCGGGATGGGACGGCGGCATCGTGACGGAGGACTATACGGAGGACGCCTCGCGGAGGGTCGCCGAGGAGGTGGCGGGATTTGACGTCGTACTCTTCGGACACGACCACAGGCCACACCAGTCGGTGGTGGAGAACAGCGAGGGCCAGGAGGTGGTCTGCCTGGACCCCGCCAACAACGCGCGTAAGGTGGCCTTGGCCACAATCCAACTCGTGGAGAGGGACGGACAATGGCGCGTGGCCAAGAAGGAGGGAAGCATCGTGGATGTGGCCGACCTGGAGCCCGACAGGGGATATATGGACCATTTCGCAGCGGCCATTGACAGCGTGAAGGCCTGGGCGGAGCAGCCGCTGGGCACGTTCAAGCACGAGATCTCCACGCGCGACAGCTATTTTGGGTCATCGGCCTTCAACGACCTCATTCTCAACCTCGAACTGCAGATTACCAAGGCGGACATCGCCTTCAACGCGCCCCTGTCGCTGAGCGCCTCGATCAAGGCGGGAGAGGTGACGGTGGCGGATATGTTCAACCTCTATAAGTATGAGAACCAGCTCTACGTGATGCGGATGACGGGCGACGAGATACGACGACATCTGGAGATGAGCTACGACCAATGGGTGAACACAATGGAGAAGCCCGAGGACCATCTGCTGCTCTTCGACGACACGAGCGACGACGCGCAGCGACTGGGATTCAAAAACTTCCTCTTCAACTTCGACTCGGCGGCCGGCATCGACTACGAGGTGGACGTGACGAAGCCCAACGGACAAAAGGTGCGCATCCTCCAGATGAGCGACGGAAGACCGTTTGACCCGAACGCCTGGTATCGCGTGGCAATCAACAGCTACCGAGGCAACGGAGGCGGAGAACTGCTCACGAAGGGGGCGGGCATTCCACACGACTCGCTGCAGAGCCGCATCCTCTGGGAGAGCGAACGCGACCAGCGCCACTACCTCATGGAGGAGATCAAGCGGATGGGGACGCTCGACCCGCAACCGAACAACAACTGGCGCTTCGTGCCGGAGGAATGGGTGAAGCCGGCGGCAGCAAGGGACTACGAGCTGCTCTTCGGAAAGAAGGAATAAGGAAAGTATTCGAAAAGAAGTTATAAAGAGAAGTCTTCGGAAAGAACAACGAGATCACACACATCATGAAATATTGGTTCATATTCGTCAAGGATGCCGTCATGCTGAAGAAGAACGCGGACGGCAGTCGTACCATCCCCCTGGCTGAGAATCCTCCCATCGAACTGAAGCCCTGGACGCACGTGATGGAGATAGCACCGATGGAGGACGGGACGGAGGTGAGGGCGGCCAGCATCGACTATCCCATCGCCGAGGACGATCGCTACGAGACATGCCCACTGCGCAAGTCGTTCTATCATCTGCCGACAGAACTCTATCTGAAGGCGGGAAAATGTCGCGAACTGCTCTACTGGGACCAAAACACGCAATACTGCGGGGTGTGTGGTGCGCCCACAAGGATGGACACCATCATTTCGAAGAAGTGTACGCATTGTGGCAAGGAGATCTGGCCGCAACTGGCCACGGCCGTCATCGTGCTCGTACACCGGGGCGAGGAGGTGCTGCTCGTCCATGCGAAAAACTTCGTCAACAACCGCATCTATGGACTGGTGGCGGGATTTGTCGAGACGGGAGAGACGCTCGAAGAGGCCGTGAGGCGCGAGGTGATGGAGGAGACGCAACTCGAGATCACCAACCTCCGCTATTTCGGCTCGCAGCCCTGGCCCTTCCCCTGCGGACTGATGGTGGGATTCCACGCCGACTATGCGGGAGGCGAGATCCATCTGCAACGGTCCGAACTGGAGCGCGGAAGCTGGTTTGGCAGAGACAACCTGCCGCCGCTGCCCGAGAAGCTGAGCATCGCGCGAAAGCTCGTCGATGACTGGCTGGGGGAGGAATAGGCACGGGGGACGCCACATGGGTAAAGCACAACACATGGGTGGAAGGCGGAACCCACACATGGAAGGAACACAACTATTATATTGACCTACAATAAAAGATCGAAAAAATGAAGAAACAAGTTTTGGTGACAGGTGCCAACAAGGGCATCGGATATGAGATAGCACGCCATCTGGGAAAATCGGGATGGCAGGTAGTGGTCGGCGCACGCTGTGAAGACCGAGCACTGAAGGCCACGGAGCCCCTCCGCGCCGAGGGTGCCGACGTGGCGGGATGGCAGTATGTGAACCTTGCGGACAACGGCGAGATCGAGGTCTCGGCCCGCGAGATAGCGGAGAAATATCCGGGGCTCTCGCTGCTGGTCAACAACGCGGGCATTCCGGGCGACATGTCGGTCAGGAGCTACGAGCAGTCGCTGCAGGACGTGATCGACACGGTGCAGGTCAACTATATCGGCACGTTCTATCTGACGAAGTTGCTGCTGCCGTTGCTGGAGAAAAACCAGGGCAGAATCTGCAACATCACCGTGCCAAGCACGTTTAGCCCCTACTGGCACCCGATGGCCTACGTGGCCAGCAAGGCGGGACAGAACACGATGATCGCCACGATGGGATGGGAGTTTGACCACTTCCACGTGCCCGTGGAGGCGTTTACCATCCACCCGGGAGCCACCTCCACCGACCTCAACGGCCACTACGACGGACCGGGATCGCACCAGCCCGACGTGATCGGCCAAAAGGTGGCGGAGATCATCAACGATGGAAAGCGACACAACGGGGAGTTTATCGAGCTCTACCCGATTGTGGATGAGGGCAACTACTAACCAAGTCCAAAATAACATAAAAAAACGAAGCCTATGAACTTCAAAGAATTGGCAACCGCGCGTTTCTCTGTGCGCAAATTCACCGACGAGGCGGTCTCGCAGGCCGACCTCGACGCGATCATGACGTGTGTGCAACTGGCTCCGTCGGCCTGCAACCGGCAGCCTTGGAAGTTTCTCCTTCTCGCCTCCGACGAGGCCAAGGAGAAAATACGCCAGTGCTACGACCGTCCTTGGTTTGCCTCCGCGCCGATCTATGTGCTCTGCATGAAGGACACGGCCAACGCGTGGGTGCGTCCCGACGACGGCAAGTCGCATGGCGACATCGACCTCGGAATAGCCGTGGAGCATCTGGCCTTGGCTGCCGCCGACCGTGGACTGGGCACCTGCTGGGTGTGCAACTACGATGTGGAGGCCGTGAAGCGCCTGTTTCCCGTAGAGGGATTCGAGGCCGTGGCGATCATTCCGCTGGGACACATCGCCGAGGACTGTCCGAACCCAGGAAAGAAAAGGAAGGGTCTCGACGAAATTTGGCAAAAACTATAAATATTGAAGCCCTATGGAGTATAAGAAACGACTCACAAGATCGACGACCGACAAATGGCTGGCGGGCGTCTGTGGCGGTATAGCCGAGTATTTCGGATGGGACGTGGCGATCCTACGCATCGTCCTGTCTCTTATACACATCTGACGCTGCCGACGATATGCAGTGTGTAG
>OJQI01000956.1_pt1 | contig 13630 bp, 10 predicted proteins | sample 1598711 | NCBI WGS metagenome assembly OJQI01 (sample SAMN03922505, study PRJEB24848) | human gut metagenome | isolation source: stool sample | host: Homo sapiens | place: Germany | collected 2011-11 | reverse complement strand
TCTACACACTGCATATCGTCGGCAGCGTCAGATGTGTATAAGAGACAGCCTCTGCCATGCTGCATAATCTCTCCACCATCGGCATCAGCCTGAAGAGCATGACCAATCTCCTGCCGGAGAACAAGGCTCCGCAGCTGAAAGCATAATTACCGCAAAAAATAACGCCGTGTCTGAACATTCGACACGGCGTTGTTTTTTGCGTTCTTATTCCAGCCCGATCTGCTGTGCATACTCTTCCAGCAGCTCCCGCTCCAGGAACGGGGTCTTGACACCCTCGCGGTCACGGTAGGTCTCATGGCCCTTGCCGATGACGGCGATCAGGTCGCCCTCCTGCGCGTGATCCACTGCGTAGTGCAGTGCATCCAGACGGTCGGGGATCTCCACGAACTTTGCGTCCGGGTTGCCCTTGTTCATGCCCACGCGGATATCAGCAAGGATGTCCTCCACCTTTTCAAAGCGGTTGTTGTCCTCGGTAAGGATGGAGAAATCGGCCATCTTGGCGCAGATCTCGCCCATGCCGTAGCGGCGCAGCTTGGAGCGGTTGCCGCCGCAGCCGAACACCACCACCAGACGGTGGGGCTTGTAGGCCCGCAGAGTGGTGAGCAGGCTCTCTGTGGACACCTCGTTGTGAGCGTAGTCCAGCAGGATGGTGAACTTCTTGCTGATGGGCACCAGCTCCACCCGGCCCTTGACCACGCACTTGCCAAGGCCGTCGTGGATGGCCTGATCCGGCAGGCCCAGCACCTTGCCCACCGCCAGAGCTGCCAGCGCGTTGTACACGCTGAACTCACCGGGCATGTTCACCTTCACATCCATCTCGTCCTTGCCGGTCACATGGAACTTCACGCCCAGAAAATCGTGGGTGCGCAGCAGTTCAAAGCCGGTCTCGCGGTAGTCCGCCTGCTCAGCGCGGCCATAGGTGACAAGGCGGCAGGTGTGGCCTTCCAGAAGTGCTTCGGTATTCTCATCGTCAATGTTCACCACGCCCACATCGCAGCGCTTGAACAGCTGGCCCTTCCAGCTGCGGTACTCCTCAAAGGTCTTGTGCTCGCCGGGGCCGATGTGATCCGGCGAAAGGTTGGTGAACACGCCCACATTGTAGTGCACACCGGCCACGCGGTCCATCATCAGGCCCTGGCTGGAAACCTCCATCAGCGCGGTGTCGCAGCCTGCGTCCAGAAACTCCCGAAAGGTCTTTTGCAGTTCGTAGCTTTCCGGAGTGGTGTTGGCAGTTTCCTTGTGGCGGCCCATATAATAAATGCCGTTGGTGCCGATCATGCCCACCTTGCGGCCTGCAGCTTCCAGCACGCTCTTGATCATGTGGGTGGTAGTGGTCTTGCCCTTGGTGCCGGTCACACCGATCATGGTCATCTGGCGGGACGGGTTGCCGAAGAGGTTCGCGCTCATCAGAGCCATGGCATAGCGGCTGCTTTCCACCTTGACCACGGTCACGCCCGGCATGGCGGAAAGGTCGATGTCGTGCTGGATGACCAGTGCGCTGACACCCTTTGCCGCACAGTCGGCGGCAAACTCATGGCTGTCACGCTGGGTGCCCACGATGCACACGAACAAAAGGCCCGGTGCCGCCTTGCGGCTGTCGTAGATGATATCTGAGATCTCGGTGTCCAGACTGCCCTGCGCAAGGGTAAAGGGCACGCCTTCCAATAACTGTTCCAGTTTCATACTGCACACGCTCCTCAAAACATTTTGTCACATGGGTTTTTCTTCGTTATCTGCGGTCATGCGGGCGGGGTCGGTCAGCGGTGTTTCTTCCGCAGCTGCCGCCGTATCGTCCGCAGGCTGGGCCGCAGCGGCATCCTCTGCACCGTCTGCCGCAGTATCCTCGGCAGCAGAGGTGTCAGGCTCTTCCGGCACGGTCTTTTCCGGCACAACATAACCGGAGGGCAGGGTCGGCTGGCCCTGTGCAAAGTAAATTTTACGGGTGCTGCCCGCGCTGACATGGCTGAAATCCAGTCTGCCGGTGTCGGTAGGGGCACAACCCTTGCCGTCGGCATTGGTCAGCACATAGCGTGCGCGGTCCAGCTTATAATCCAGATCGTTCCGTGTACCCAGAAGCACACTGACACGATCCTGATACAAAAATGCCATCTGGTCGGTGTCCGCAAATTCCATGCGGGTCACATCGTCCAGCATCCCATACTCTTCCAGCTTTGCCTGCAGCTCATTCAGTGCATCCAGACGGTCGTCCGTCTGCACCGCTGCCGAAGCTGCTGCCGAAGCTGCTGCCGAAGCTGCTGCCGAACCGGATGCATCCGATGCCGCCGGGTCTGCCTGCGCTGCAAAGGCCAGCTGGTCGCCGGGTGTCACCGACACCGGCTCGCCGCCGTATAGGGTCTTGAGTTCTTCCGGCTGGGCAGACTCGCAGGCCAGGATCTTGAACTGATCCGAGAGGGTCAGCCAGCCGCTCTTCGTCTGCATGGCATAGGTAGGCACCGCCTCGGTCACCTGCACCACCACCGTGTTGGGATAATCCCGAACCACCCTGATGGATTCCAGCAGCGGGAACTGCTTTTCCAGTTCCGCTTCCTTGGCGGCGGGGTCAAAGCTGAAAATGTTCTCTTCGGTCTGCACACCCAGTGCCTGCAGAATCTGGCTGCTGGAATAGCCGCCCACCTCCTGCACCACGGTGCCGTCCGCCGTCTGCACCTGAATGGTGCCGATCTTAAACAGCATGGTCATGGTCAGGTAAACACCGGCGGCAATCACGGCCAGCAGGGTCACAAAGGCCATCAGTCGCCGCAGCATCCGCCGCCGCTTCAGCGCGGCGCGGGTCAGGCGGCGCTTCTTGCGTTTTTCCCGCTGTACCGGGTCGCGTGGCTGCTGGTGTGCCGGGCGCAGACGCTGGTTTTTGTAGCGCTGCTGCGCTGCCTGAGCCGCTGTCTTGCGCGGCTTCTGCCCCTGTGAACGGCGCTGCTGCGGCTTGCGGGCCGTGCCGGATGCACGCTGTTCCGGCTGGGCCGTGCGGCTTCGCTGCGCGGTACGGTTCCGGTTCTGGCCGCTGGTGCGCCGGGTGCCGCTCTGTTCGGTGCGGCGCGGCTGCGAAGGGAACTCGATACTGTTATCGGTACGGGTGCGGCGCACCGTACCATTGGCGGTGCGGTCCGGCGCAAAGCTCAGCGGTTCCCCGTTGAAGCCATAGCGCCCGTCCGCACTGCCGGAAGATCCTTTTTGTTGTGAAGGCGGCGGAGTATGCTGCAGGTCTTTCCGCAGGTCGTAGATATTACCGTTGTTTCTGTTATTGCGGTATTGCTGCATGGCGCACACCTCCTTTCCGGTTTAGGTTTTGTTTTACTTCTGCACCAGTTTCATCAGAGCGTCTGCAATACGGTCAAGGCTGTCATCCACCGACAGGCTGCGGGCATTTTTGCCCATCTCAGCCAGCTTGCCGGGCTGTGCCAGCATGTCGGACACCGTGCTCACCAGCTTTTCGCCGGTCAGATCTTTTTCCTCGATCACCACAGCGGCATCGGCCTTCTGCAGTTCCATGGCATTGAAGTACTGGTGGTTCTCAGCCACATTGGGGCTGGGGATGAGCACGGCTGCACGGCCAACAGCTTCCAGCTCGGCCAGCGTCAGCGCACCGGCGCGGCTGATGACAAGGTCTGCCGCAGCCAGCAGTTCCGGCATATTGTTGATGTATTCCTTCACCACAAGGCCGTCGCCCTCCGCGAAGTTCTTTTCCTTTTCCAGATCCTTGAACAGCTGCACACCGTACTGGCCGGTAGCGTGGAGATGCAGCACCGGCTTCTTCTCGTGCTGTTCCCATGCACACAGGTCAGCCACCACCTCGTTGACGCGGCGTGCGCCAAGGCTGCCGCCGAAGGAAAGGATCACCGTGCGGTCGCCCGCGCCCAGCTCAGCGCGGATGGCATCGCGGTCCTTTGCCTTGGTGAACACCTCCGGGCGCACCGGATTGCCCACCACGATGGTCTTATCAGGTGCGCCCAGCTTTTCCACAGCAGCAGGCACGGCGGCAAACACGAGATCCACATCCGGTGCCAGCAGCTTGTTGGTCACGCCGGGGAAGGCGTTCTGCTCATGAATGGCGGTGTGGATGCCCATTTTGGCGGCACAGCGCACCACCGGGCCGGACACATAGCCGCCGCAGCCGATCACAAGATCGGGTTTGACCTCCTTCATAATGGCCTTTGCCTTGGGGCCAGAGAGGGCCAGATTCCACAGCGTAACGATGTTGCGCTTGATGTTGTTCAGCGACAGCCTGCGCTGGAAACCGGTGATCTCGATATGGTGGAAGGGATAGCCCGCCTGTCCTACCAGACGGTACTCCATGCCCTCCTTGCGGCCGGCAAAGTGGATCTCGGCAGAAGGGTCTGCCTTTTTGATAGCACCTGCAATGGCAAGTGCCGGGTTGATATGGCCGGCAGTGCCGCCGGCAGCGATCAGAACTCGCATGACGATTCCTCCTCTATTATTAGTGCATCTGGGCAGGTCATCGGGGAGCTCCCCACTGGCCTGCGCCCTCAAAACAGTCGTTACAGTTCATTGCGTGCACGGCGGGCATCGTCCAGATTGATGGTACGGTCCTTCAGCTCCGCATCACGCTGAGCCTTTGCAGCCTGCCGCTGTGCGTGGGCCGCTGCCCTCTGCTGCGCCGCCCGCTCTCCGTTGCGCCCAATGTTCACCATCACGCCCATTTCTGCCAGCAGCAAGATCAGACTGGTGCCGCCGGACGAGAAAAACGGAAGGCTGATGCCGGTATTCGGGATAGTGTTGGTGACCACGGCGATGTTGCAGAACACCTGCCAGGCGATCTGCGCCATAATGCCAATTCCCACCATGGTGCAGAACTGGTTCTCGGCCTTATAGGCGATCATCAGGCCCTGCGCTATGAGCAGTATGAACAGCACGATGATGAGCACCGCACCGATGAAGCCCAATTCTTCGCACACCACACTGAAGATGAAGTCGTTGGTGCTTTCCGGCAGCCAGAGCTGCTTTTCCACGCTGTTGCCAAGGCCAAGGCCCTTCAGTCCGCCGGAGCCGATGGCGTACAAGCTCTGCTTGGTCTGGTCGTTCAGCGCTTCCAGATCATCGGACCATGTGTTCAGGCGGTCCTGCAGATAGCCAATGGATTCCACCAGCGTCAGGGCCGGTTTCAGCAGCAGAGCCGCCGCTGCGGCCCCGCACCATGTCAATACACCGCCGCAGCCAGTCAGCATGAGGATGGTGCCCACGATGGCGGTGGTCAGCAGGATGCCGGACATGTGCGGCTCTAAAAACAGCAGCACCACCACCGGCACCAGCGGCAGCACCGGCACGATCAGCTGCCTTACGATGCGGATGAACAGCCAATCCTTTGGCTTGATCTTTTCTCTCAGCGACGGGCTGAACCGGCCGATCTGCGGCGCACTTGCCGCCAGATGGGACGAGAGCAGGATCATCTCAAACTTTGCCACCTCAGAGGTTTGCAGAGTCAGGCCGCCCAGACGGATCCAGCGGCGGCAGCCGTTCAGCGGTGCAAAGGTCAGCGTGACGGCCAGCATGGCCAGCACCACCCAGTACAGCGGCTTGCTCGCCCAGCGCAGGAAGCGGTGATCCACATAGCTCATGACTACCATACAGCCAATGCCAATGGCCGTGCAGATAGCCTGCTGCTTGATGTAGTGCAGGCTGTCGCCCATGCGCAGGTAGCCGGTGGTGTAGCTTGCGCTGTACAGCATTACAAGGCCAAACACCATGATAATGGCCAGCGTTGCCAGCCAGTTGAGCAGCAGCCGGTTCCATGGTCCCGGGTCCCGCTGCAGCGGCGGCACCCATGCACTTTCTTTTTGGTTTTTATGTTGTCTGCGGGTGGCTGCCATTGCCACGCCCCCTTATTTTCAGAATCAGGCGCTCAGGCCCAGCGTGCCAGACACACGGCCAGCGCCAGCCCGCACACGCTCAGTGCGCACAGGCTGTAAAAAATATTCACTGCACTCATGCCGCGCTTTTCCAGCCAGCGGTGCAGCGGTGCCGCCGCAAACAGCGGCCTGCCCTTCCAGCGGCAGAACAGGACCTGCAGCAACACCATGCCGCCCTCCACCCAGAAGGGCAGTGCCAGCGGGATGCTCAGCTCTGCGTAGCCAATGCACAGCGGGATGCAGCCAATGGCTCCCGCTGCATACAAGCAGCCGCACCGGCCGGGGTGCAGCTTTGCCGGTGGAAAATCCCACAGCAGAAAGGCCATCAGTGCACCGGCCAGTGCCGCCGGGAATACTGCCAGCGGAAACCAGCCCAGCTGCGTTTCCAGCATCATCAGGCCCAGCATGGCCGCAAAGGCCGCGCCGCACACCGTGCCGTCGGCACCATCGGCCACGCAGGCCGCCTCGGCCATCGCCACCAGCAGCACAGCCCACAGCAGCGGTGCCAGCGCACATTCCACATAGCCTGCTCCCGGCAGGATCAGCCCTGTGGGCAGGCACCCGTTCAGTGCCAGCAGGCCCAGCACCAGCGCTGCAGCGATGCATTCCAGTGCAAGGCGCTGTGTGCGGCGCAGGCCAAGGCCCAAACCGTTCGGGTAGCGGCTGCGGATGCGGGCCAGATCATCGGCCAGCCCCACTGCGCCAAAGGCCAGCGACCCCAGCAGTGCAATGAGCAGGCGGGAGGTCATCTGCCGGTCGCTGCCAAGCAGGGAAGGCTGTGCAGCACATGCAGCCAGCCAGCCCACGCCCACAGCGGCAAGGGTGCCCACCATCAGGCACAGCCCGCCCATGGTAGGCACCGGGCTGTCCGGGGCATCGCTGTCCGGCTGTGTACCGCGTGCCGCACGCTGCAGCTCCCGCAGCAGCGGCACCATCATATTGCCGAGCGCCGCAGTCAGCACAAAACCCAGCACCGACGCGACGACCAAGGCGAAACGAATCATTTTTCAATCTCCAAATTCATGCCAAAGGGTTATTCTTCGGCATCTTTCTGCTCTGCGTAGAAAATTTCCAGCACTTTTTCCAGCGCCATGCCGCGGCTTGCCTTCACCAGCAGGGCATCGCCCGGCTCTATCCGGTTCAGCAGAGCATCCGCTGCCTCGCGGTAGTTGTTGGCATGGAGGGTCTTGACCCCCTTGGCCGCAGCCACCACAGCCGTGCGCTTTGCGTTTTCGCCGTAGGTCACAAGGCAGTACAGATCACTCTCCGCAGCCAGACGGCCCAGCTCCTCGTGGGCTTCGCGGGACAGCTCGCCCAGCTCCAGCATATCGCCCAGCAGGGCAAAGCGGCGCTTGCAGGGGAATTCCTTGAACATGGCAAGCGCGGCCTTCATGCTGTCGGGGTTTGCATTGTAGCAATCCTCAATGACGGTAACGCCCTTGCTGTGCACCACCTTCTGGCGGCGGCCGGTCTGCTCAAAATTGGAAAGCCCCTTGATGACACCGCGCGGGTCGCAGCCCAAGCGGGTGGCGGCGCAGTAGGCAGCCAGAGCGTTTGCCACATTGTGCTTGCCCATGGCCGGGATCTTGACCACAAAGGTGCCCTCTTCCTGATCTTCCAGCACAAAGCTCATGCCGTCCTCTTCCTGCCGGATGGACAGTGCACACACATCAGCGTTCTCATCTGCCAGACTGAACCATACCGGCTTCACGTGGGCGGGCAGCTTTGCGGCGCGCAGGAACTTATCATCATAGTTCAGCACCAGCGGTGCACCCTCCGGCAGGCCGTTGCAGATCTCCAGCTTTGCCTTGCAGATGTTCTCCTGACTCCCCAGATTGCCGATGTGGGACACACCGATGCAGGTAATGATGCCCACATCCGGGCGTGCGGCCCGGGCCAGACGATCGATCTCGCCCGCATGGCTCATGCCCATCTCGATCACGGCATACTCAGTGCTGCTTTCCAGCCGCATCAAGGTGCGGGGCATGCCCAGTTCATTGTTCTGGTTGCCCTCGGTCTTGATGGTCTCGCCAAAGCCTGCAAGGGCGGCGTAGGTCATCTGCTTGGTGGTGGTCTTGCCCACGCTGCCGGTCACACCCACCATCTTGGGGTGATACTGGCTGCGGTAGTTCGCGCCCATCACCATCATGGCGTGGTAGCTGTCCGGGCAGAGGATGGCCTTTTCCGCAGGCACGCCCTCCACCGGGTGGTTCACCACCACATAAACAGCACCGTTCTCCAGTGCTTTGGCCGCAAAATCGTGGCCGTCAAATTTTTCACCCGGGAACGCTACAAAAATGCAGCCGGGCCGTACCTCGCGGCTGTCGGTGGTCACCAGTTCCACCTGCACCTCTTCCCGGATGAAGTCTGCGGGCACCAGCCCTGCCAGAAGCTTGCTTGCAGAAATTTTTTCCATTGTTCATGTCCCCTCTCTTTTATCTTGTAAAACCCTCTCAGTCAATGCCTGCGGCATTGCCAGCTCCCCCGAAAGGGGAGCTCTTTTGCATCTTACGATAAAGTGCAGTTCTTCAGAAGATTCACTTTACCGTGCCCACTCATAAAGCTCGCCCTTCGGGAGAACTGGCGCGCAAGCGCCTGAGAGGGTTCTTGTTACCCACAGGTAATGGTCACGACGGTGCCGCGCTGCACACTGGAACCGGGGTCTGCACTCTGGGCCTGCACGGTGCCGTTCGCATTGCCCTCCACCACACAGTTCAATCCGGCGGCAGACAGCATCTGGCGGGCAAAGTCCGCGCTCTTGCCGGTCACATCCGGCACATCGGTATGGCTGCCCTCATAGGTATCGGTATACAGGTACACGGTGGTGCCGTAGGCCACCTTTGCACCCGCGTGCGGATACTGGTAGGTGACAGCTGCTGCCGCCTGACTGGTGGTGCTTTCGGCCAGCTGATGCCTGAGGCCCTTGATGTTCAGCTGCACCTGCGCACTGCTCCACTCGGTGCCCACCAGATTCGGCACAGTGACCACAGTCTGGCTGCGATCCTCGCCGTCGGCGGCAATGCCAAGGTAAGGTGCGATCTCGCTGATGATGTTGCCCACAACGGGCGCTGCCAGCAGGGACGAGTAGTCCGTTCTGGCGTTGTTGGGGTCATCCAGCATCACATAGACGATGATCTCCGGGTCGTCGGCAGGCAGGACAGCGGCAAAGGACGCCACCTTCTTGTAGTCACCGTCGGCGCGGCGGTCCATGTTCAGCTGTTCGGAAGTGCCGGACTTGCCGCCGATACGGTAGCCGGACACATAGGCATACTTGCCGCCGCTGGTACCGGCACCCACCTCATATTCCATGATCTGGCGGATCACATTGCTGGTGCTCTCGCTGATGACCTGACGGCGCACATTGGCACCGATCTCCTCGATCACGTTGCCATTTGCATCGGTGATCTTATCCACCACATGGGGCGTGACCAGATAGCCGCCGTTGACGGCCGCGGCCACAGCGGTGCACATCTGCAGCGGGGTGATGGCCATTGCCTGACCAAAGGCCGAGGAAGCCAGCTGCACTTCGCCCAGCTGGTTGGCCTTATAATACTGCATGAAGCCCGTCTCACTGGGCAGGTCCACGCCGGTGCGGCTGGTAAAGCCAAAGGCATCGAAGTAGTTATAGAAGGTCTGGGAGCCAACGCGCTGGCCCAGCTGGATATAGTAGATATTGCAGCTCTGACGCAGAGCTTCGGCCAGTGTGATGGTGCCGTGGGCTTTGTGGCCTGCGCAGTGGTAGGTCTCCTTTGCCACGCCGTAAGCACCGGCGCAGGTAAAGGTGGTGTTGATGTTTGCAAGGCCGGAGTCCACGCCCATGGCCGAGGTGATCACCTTGAACACACTGCCGGGGTAGTACAACTCGGTGATGGCCTTGTTTTTCCACTGGATATCGCGGAAGTAGCCGGAGTAATCGCCCTCCTCGTCCAGAATGCGGTTGCCGTTTGCGTCCTTCAGCTCGTTGCCGTTCTCATCCTTTTTGTAGATGCCGTACAGCTCCGGCTCAGCGCGCACCAGCTCGTTGAGGTAATCCAGATTTGCGCTGTAGTCCAGCGGGTCGTTGGGGTCAAAATCCGGCTTGGAAGCCATGGCAAGGATGGCACCGGTCTTGACGTTCATCACGATGGCGCAGCCGCGGTTCTCCACCGTGTTGGCTGCAATGGCTTCGTTCAGATACCGTTCCACGATCTCCTGCACATTCACATCCAGCGAAAGCACCAGATTGGAGCCATCCTTGGCTGCAAAGGTGGTGGCATTCTCGTCCGCAATGGCGTTGCCGTAGGCATTGCGCTGGGTAATGGTGCGGCCATCCACACCGGCCAGCGTGGACTGATAGGATTTTTCCAGACCGTAAGTACCAATGCCGTCCGCATCGGTAAAGCCCAGCACTGCCGCTGCAAACGCTCCGTAGGGGTAATTGCGCTGGAAGCTCTTCTCGCTGCCGACCGAGATGTTGCCCTTGCGGGAGGTCTCAGTGGCACGCTTGTGTGCCTTGTTGAACTGGGAAACGTAGGATTCGATGGACAGCTTGACAGCGTTGTTCACCTTGGTGGCCAGCACCTGATACTTGGTGTCCGTCTTGGAAAGTGCATCGTAAACCTTCTGGTACTGGGTCTGGTACGCTTCCGAGGAAGTGTCCACCGCGTCCAGACTTTCGCCGTCGCCGGAAAGCAGGCGCAGGGTCAGTTCCCGGCTGACCTCGGCGCACATGGCCGTGTCCAGCGTGCGCGCCGCCTCCTCATCCTTGCCGGTGGTGGTATATAAGATTTTGCTGTTGTCCGGGTCGGCCCAGATGGTCCACACCACGCTGGTGGAGGCCAGCGTGATGCCGGAGGTATCGTAGATCTCGCCGCGGGTGGCCTTGATGGTGGTATCCAGCAGCTGCTGCTTTGCGGCCAGCTGGCGGTAGGTGTCACCGTTTTTGATCTGGATATCATACAGGCTGTAGGTCACACGGGCCGCAGCAAGGCCCATGACCACAAGGGCCAGACCGCCGCAGATCAGACTGGTTCTGGGGTTCATGCGGGCACCGGTGCTGGTTTCCGGCCAGGGGCCTTTTATTTTTTTGATGAATTTTCGGAAGAATTTCCACATGGTATGCTCCTGCGGCAGCGGGCATTTGCTGCCTTCTGCCGCGCTTTTGTCAAATTCGGAACTGCCCTGCAAACAGGGTGTATAAACCGAAAAAGCGTGCGCTGCCGCACGCTTTCCCGTATTTGGTTCACTTTACAGTGCCAAGAATGTTCACGGCACCGTTGTAGATAAAGTCGGTCCACTGCCGCACAGCGGACTGGGTGCGCTCCAGCGTGTCGCTCTCGCCCAAACGGATGTAGGTGATCTGGCTCTGATCAATTTTCATCAGGCCCAGCCTGCCGGCCGTCTCTTCCACGCTGGTGATGTTGGTCTTGCTGTTCAGGGTGCTGTTATAGTAAGTATACTGGCTCTGCTCACTGACCAGCTGAGCCTTTGCGTCCTGAATCTGGTCGTTCAGCTCCACCAGCTTGGACTCGCTCCACAGCAGGCTGATGGCAAACCCCACCAGCAGTGCTGCTGCTACCAGATGCATGGCGTTGTGCACCGCTGCCTGCAGCGGCGAAAGCCGACGCTTGCCGCCCTTTGCTACCCGCAGATCTGCCTTGCGCTGTGTCTGCGGGGCTTTTCTGCGGCGTACCGCGTTATAATCATATGCTGCCTGACCCATGGTTTGCTCTCCTCCTCACACAACGGCTTCTGCCGTTCAGCATTTTTCCAAAACTCTCAGGTGGGCGGACCGGCTGCGCCGGTTCTCTTCCAATTCCTGACTGTTTGCTTCAATGGGTTTGCGGGTGATCAGCTTCGCTTTGGCTTTGCCGCCGCATACGCACACCGGAAACTCCGGCGGGCAGGTGCACGCGGTGGACCAGCGGCGAAATTTGTTCTTCACCAGCCGGTCCTCCAGCGAGTGGAAGGTGATCACGCACAGCCGGCCGCCCGGCGCAAGGTGATCGAAAATGGTATCCAAGCCTTCTTCCAGCGCATCCAGTTCATGGTTCACTGCAATGCGCAGCGCCTGAAAGGTGCGGCGGGAAGGGTTCTTGTTTTTGCGGCGTTCCGCCGGGGGCATGGCACTGGCCACGATGTCTGCCAGCTGCAGAGTCGTTTCGATGGGAGAATTCTCCCTTGCCTCCACGATCCTGCCCGCGATCTGCCATGCGAAAGGTTCTTCGCCGTAATCCCGCAGGATGCGTGCCAGCTCTTCGCGGCTCTCGGTGTTCACAAGGTCCGCTGCCGTTTCGCCCTGCTGGCTCATCCGCATGTCCAGCGGTGCATCCGCACGGTAGGAAAAGCCGCGGGCCGCATCGTCCAGCTGATGGCTGGAAACGCCCAGATCCAGCAGCGCGCCGTTGACCTTGTCGATGCCAAGGCTTTCCAGAGCTTGTCCGGCATAGCGGAAGTTGATCTGCACCACCGTGGCAGGCAGGCCCGCAAGGCGGGCACGCGCGGTCTGCACCGCGTCCGGGTCCTGATCCAGCGAGATCAGCCTGCCGCCCTTTTCTGCATCCAGCCGCAAGGCGATCTGGCGGGAATGTCCCGCGCCGCCTGCAGTGCCGTCAAGGTAGGTGCCGGCCGGATCAATGGCAAGCCCCTCCAGACACTCGTTCAGCAGAACGGGGATATGCTCAAACGAGGCCGGGTCAAAGGCTGCTTGTGTTTCAAGTTCCATCGCTGCGGCCTCCTTTCTCAGTTCATAAGCTTTCCGTGTTCCGGGCACTGTGCACACAGCGCACACTTTTACCCGATAACACAGTTTTATTTTAACAAATCAGGCCCCTGATTGCAAGGGTTTGTGCTCCCGTTTTTGCCGCAAAATGCAACAAAAAAAGTCCCTGTCGGCCGTCATTTCTTCCTGCAGGAACTTTGGTTTTTGCCGTATGTGTAATTTGTGTGTGAAAAAGGCTGTCTTCAGCCGTTTTTCTTGGCGTTCTGGCGCAGATTTGCGCGCACATTCTTTACCTGTGCCGCATTTTCCACCATTGTTTCCTCGGTGTTCTTGAGCATGTTGTCGCAATAGTCGGTCACGGTCTGGCGCAGGGTGCGGGCCTCGTTCTGGGCTGCAGTGGTGATTTCCCCGGCGCGCTGCTGTGCAGCCTTCACGATCTCGGCTTCGCTCACCAGAATGCGCGCCCGCTCCTCAGCCTTTTTCACAATGGCCTGCGCCTGTGCGTTGGCCGTCTCCACGATCTGAGCGCGGTCGTTCACGATCTGCTGGGCCTGCCGCAGCTCGCCGGGCAGGTTTGCGCGGATCTCGTCCAGATAATCCCGGATCTGCTCCACATCCACGATCTTTTTGCCGCCGGAAAGAGGCACATTGGCACCTTCCTCCAGAGCATCCTCAATGGTATCCAAAAGTTCGTTCACGTTCATAGTGCTTCTCCCTTCGGTTCGTTCTCGGCAGGGTCTGTGTTCTGCATGGGCTTTGTGTATTTCCACAGCAGCACCCTGCCGTACTTGTACTGTTTTTTCAGGGTCAGGCCGCCAGCCTCGGCCGGCAGCACGATGCCGGTTTCGCTCTCGCACAGCACGATGCCGCCGGGCGCGGTGCATTTATCCACCGCAGGCAGGATCTTTTCCAGTGTACCATTGCGGAAGGGCGGGTCCAGCAGTACGATGTCGAACTGCTCGCGGCAGGCGGAAAGATACCGCGCAGCTTCGCCGATATTGACGCGGCTGCGGTCGAACACGCCGCAGGCCTTGCAGTTGCGCATGAT
>OJQI01000947.1_pt1 | contig 13721 bp, 10 predicted proteins | sample 1598711 | NCBI WGS metagenome assembly OJQI01 (sample SAMN03922505, study PRJEB24848) | human gut metagenome | isolation source: stool sample | host: Homo sapiens | place: Germany | collected 2011-11 | reverse complement strand
TCTACACACTGCATATCGTCGGCAGCGTCAGATGTGTATAAGAGACAGGAATGAGGGCGAAGCACTGGGCCTGTGCGGCCTGACCGCCAGCACGGCCCTCGTGAACGACCTGAAAAAGGCACTGGAAAAGAAGGGCGCTTCCATCAAGACCCTGAACCTTGAGGACGAGCTGTGGACGGAGGGCCGCCCTGCCCTGCCGGATACCCCAGCGTGGATCCTGCCGAAGGAATATGCGGGCTTCTCCCCGGCGGAAAAGCTGGATCAGCTGCGCAGCAAGCTCAAGGAGCGGGGCTGCACCGCTCAGTTTGTGGGCAAGCTGGATAATCTGGCATGGCTTTTGAACCTGCGCGCCATGGACATTGAGTGCACTCCCTATGCCATGGCCTACTGCTATGTGACCCCCAGCCGCGTGGTACTCTTCATCAACACAGCCCGCGTCACCCCGGAGGCAAAGGCAGAGCTGGAAGCCAACGGCATCACACTGGCGGAGTACGACGATGTGCTGGAGTTCCTCGCTGCTGAGACGGAACCCCAGACCGTGCTGGCCGAGTGCTCCACGGTGAACTACGCCGTGTATCAGGTGCTGGAGCAGAACCCTGCCCTCACCGTGAAGGACGGCACCGACCCGCTGCTGATGATGAAGGGCGTGAAGAACGAAACGGAGCTTGCCCACACAAAGCAGGCCCATATCCGGGACGCTGTGGCCATGGTGCGGTTCCAGATCGAGCTGGAAAGCCGCCTTGCTGCCGGTGAGACCCTGACCGAGCTGACGGTGGATGAAATTCTGCACAAGTACCGCAGTGCGGACGATAAATTCCTTGTGGAAAGCTTTGGCACCATTGCGGCCTACGGCGGCAACGCAGCCATGATGCACTACCACGCAACCCCGGAAGATCACGCTGTGCTGGAAAAGAAGGGCTTTCTGCTGGTGGACAGCGGTGCCACCTACATGGACGGCACCACCGACATCACTCGCACCTACCCGCTTGGTCCGCTGACCGAGGACGAAAAGCGCTTCTACACATGGACTCTGCAGAGCCACATCGACCTTGCCAAGGCCGTCTGGCTGAATTACTGCGAATGCAAGATGATCGACACCATTGCCCGGGAACCGCTGTGGCGGCACCTCATCAACTACCGCTGCGGCACCGGTCACAGCGTCAGCTTTGTGGGCAATGTGCACGAAGGCCCCCACAGCCTGCGCGGCACCAACTCCGTGCTCATGCGCCCGGGCATGGTGGTCACCGACGAGCCGGGCGTTTACGAGACCGACCTCGTGGGCATCCGCATCGAGAACGAGCTGGTGTGCGTGCACAAGGCCGATAACCAGTACGGTACCTTCCTTGGTTTTGAACCGCTGATGTTCGTGCCCATTGCCACCTCTCCCATCCTGCCCGGTGTGCTGGATAAGGACGAGATCGCATGGCTGAACGATTACCACCGTCAGGTGTTTGCAAAGCTGGCACCGCACCTGAACGACGAAGAGCGCAGCTGGCTGGCGGAGAAGTGTGCCGCCATCGGCTGCTGAGAAAGCGCAAAAAACACCCGGAGCCGTGCAGGAGCCAGAGCGGCTCTCGGCGGCAGCCGGGTGCTTTTTATAGGGTCACAGCTTGCAGCAGTGCGTCTGTGGGGTGTCCAGCGGCGGAAGAGTGAACTCGTTTTCGCCAAAAGCGGAGCGCAGAATGGCCGCCCGCGTTTCCGGGTAGATGCCAAGTTCGGTGTAGATGCTCTTGTACAGGCTCATCACCCGCCGCCGCAGCCGAAGGATATCGGCGGTGGTCACTCTGGAGTGGGAGACGCTCTGGCTGTTCTGCAGGTAGTAATAGCCGATGTCCGGGATGGAAACGGCGGTGCGCACATAGCGCAGATATTCGGTGTTGAACAGCTGATCCTCTGCAAACAATTCTTTGCGGAAATGGAGGCTGTGCTTCCGCAGGAGGTCACGGCGGTAGAGCTTGTTGCAGGGACTGCCATAGTAGAAGGTGTTCGGCTTCTGGATCAGATGCTTTGCGTATTCCTGTCCGGTGTACACCCCGGCAAGCAGATAGCCATAGGCCCGGGTGCGGGGCGGATTGCGCTGGAGCACATGCTGCAGCGCCTTTTCCCATGGGCGGATGTGCTCCACATAGTTTTCCGGGTACACCATCCAGAAGGGCGCGATCACAAGATCGGCGGTGTGGGCCTCGGCGGCGGAGACCAGCTTTTCCGTAAAATCGGGGGCCAGCCAGTCGTCGCTGTCCACAAACTGGATGTATTTGCCGTGGGCCAGCGCAATGCCCTGATTGCGGGTATCCGCTGCGCCGGTGTTGGTTTTATCCACCAGTGCAATGCGGTGGTCGCTGGCGGCAAGGGCGCGGCAGACGGCAAGGGTGTCGTCGGTGGAGCCATCGTTCAGCAGCAGGATCTCAATGCTTTTGTAAGTCTGGGCGCAGATGCTTTTGACACAGCGGGCAATGCACCCGGCAGTGTTGTACATGGGCACGATGATGCTTACAAGGGGAAATTCCATAGGTTCTCCTTTTCTCAGATGCGGCTGTGGGTGCGGGCAAATGCGTCGGAAAGCTTCTGCACCGGGCCGTTGGGCAGAGGGCTTTCAAACAGGCTCAGATAGATGCCGTGCAGCCGCAGGCGGAATTTATCGTACACGCCCAGCTGGATGCACAGTTCCTTGTAGGTGTGGTACATCCGGCTGCGGTGGCGCAGCATGTCCGCCGCGCTCACCTGCGTATGGCATACGCTCTGCGGGTTCTGGATGTAGCAGTAGGCGGCTTCGTCGATGGCGGCAAACCGCTGTGCCACCTGCAGATACCGGGTGTTGAACAGCTGGTCCTCGGCGTATACCACATGCTCGAACCGGATGTGCGCCATCTGGATGAGATCCCGGCGGTAGAGCTTGTTCCAGAGCACACCGTAGTAAAAGGCAGCGGCATTGCCGGTGAGCTGCCACAGGTAATCCACCTTGTTGTACACCCCGGCGGGCAGCAGGCTGTACTCCCGGGTGTCATAGCCGCCATCCTTGCGGGGCACCATCATCCGGTAGGGAGCCAGCACAAGGTCGGCATGGCTGCGCTGCATAGCAGCCACCAGGTTTGCGGTGCAGCCCGGCAGCAGGTGATCGTCGCTGTCCGCAAACTGGATGTATTCGCCGTGGGCAAGGGCAAGGCCGCAGCTGCGGGTGTCTGCTGCGCCGGTGTTGGGCTTGTCCACCACACGGATGCGGCTGTCGGCGGCAGCAAGCTTCCGGCAGACAGCAAGGGTGTCGTCGGTGGAGCCGTCGTTCAGCAGAAGGATCTCAAGCTCCGGGTAGCTCTGGGATGTGATGCTCTCCACACAGCGGGAGATGAAGCCCGCCGCGTTATAGGCGGGCACAATAACGCTGACAAGCGGCTGCGGCATGGCGGGTCCCTCCGTTTTTTCTTTTTTCGATGCAGCAAAGTTTTATTTATCATACTCCAGCCCTGCGCAAAAATCAAGGCGGGCGGCTGGCGGAAAGGAGAATGTGAGATGGTATTTCACATTGCGGTATGCAGCCCGGACGCGGCCTTGCGCAGCGGGCTGGAACGCCAGTGCATGGAATATTTTGCCCGGCGGCAGGATGCGTGCATCGTGCAGCAGCTGCCGGATGCAGATGCGCTGCTGCGCCGGGACACCGAGGGAGAACGGTTTGACCTGTATCTCATCGAGCTGGGCGCTGTAGCGGCTCCGGCAGGGCTTTCGGCGGCTGCGGAGCTGCGCCGCCGGGGCCGCAGGGCTCCGCTGGCCTTTGCGGCCCGCACACCGGCCCACGCCTACAGCGCTTTCCGGGTGGATGCCATGCAGTATCTGCTTCTGCCGGTGCACCAGCAGGAGCTTTCGGCCCTGCTTGCCCGCGCCACCGAGCCGGAGTACGGCCCGGCAATGACCGTTGTCACCGCCGAAGGCCTGCGGGCGCTGGCCTATGCGCAGATCGAATATCTGGAGTGCACCCACCATGTGGTGCACTTCCATCTGCTCAGCGGCGAGGATGTGGTGTCCCTTTCGCTGCGGGTGTCCTTTGCCGAGGTAGCAAAGCCGCTGCTGGAAGACGGGCGTTTTTTGCAGCCGCACCGCTCCTATGTGGTCAATCTGGCGGCGGCACAGCTGCTGACGGCGGGCGAGCTGCAGATGTGCAGCGGTGCGCGCATCCCCATCCCGCGCGGACGGGAGGGCGCAGTGCGCGAAGCCTTCCGCAGCTGGATCGACCGGTAAAATGGCAAACAAAAAAGAGCCGCTTTCACGGCTCTTTTTTTCGTGCCCGGAGATCAGGCATCGGGTTCGGTTTTGTGTTTCTTTTCCTTGTCGGAAGCATCCAGAACACCAAAGCCCCAGTGGTTGGCCATGTCCATGATGATCTTCTGGGGAGAACCGGAGGGATAGGCGTTCTCGGAGAACGCGGTCAGGAATTTATACAGCTGCGGCTGCACCTGATCGTACAGGCCCAGCTTTGTGTACAGCTCCTTGTAATAGCGGAACACCTGCAGTTTGTTCTGCACGATGGAAGCCAGATTGATCTGGGTGTGGCAGATGCTCTGGGGGTTCTGCACATAGTGGTAGCCCGCTTTGGAAATGGATACGAAAACATTGGCGTACAAAATATATTCCAGATTGAAAACCAGGTCTTCGGCCCAGCGCACCTCGCTGGTGAACTGAAGATGATGGTCTGCCAGAATATCCCGGCGGTAGAGCTTGTTCCACAGCACGCTGTAGAAGAAGGATGCGGGCTTCTCCATCAGGCGCAGGGCAAAGGTATCGCGGTCGTAGATGCCCTCGGGCAGGAAGCCGTATTCACGGATATCATCAGGCTTTTTCTCGGCATCGATGCCAAGGTTCTCCTGCAGGTTTTCCAGTGCCTGCGTGGCCTTGGAAGAGTTGGCGGGAATCACCATCCAGTAAGGTGCAATGACCAGATCGGCGTTGTTCGCTTCGGCGGCAGTCACCAGCCGCTCGGTAAAATCAGGGTCGAGATAATCGTCGCTGTCCACAAACTGCACATACTTGCCCCTTGCAAGGGACATGCCGCAGTTGCGGGTCTCCGACACACCGGAATTGGATTTGTCCACCAGAACGATGCGGGGGTCCTTTTCACGGAATTGCTCACAGATGGAAAAGCTTTCGTCCCGGGACCCGTCGTTGACCAGAATGACCTCGATATCCTTCCATGTCTGGGCACAAATGCTCTCCAGACAGCGGGCAACACTATTCTGCACGTTGTACACAGGCACGATAATGCTGACGAGTGGGTTGTTCATGACGGAAGGTCTCCTCTTTACGGATATTATACCTTTATATTAAAAATCACAGAGTGTATTCTCACAAATAAGGACACTTCCCCCTTGGGGCAGTCCTATTTATAATATCATACTCTTCTTGCGCACAAAATGCAAGAGCAAAGAAGGATCAGATAAAGAAAAGAACCGCACGCTGCGGCCCTTTTTTCTTACACACGTGTCCAGTCTAGCATATCCCACCGGGGCACGAACTGGCTGCAGATGCGGCGCATCTCCGGCTCGTCGGCGGCAGAGGTGCGGTCTGCGATGCCAATGACGTAATACCCGGCCTTGTGGGCGGTGGCGGCGGCGTATACGGCATCCTCGCACACGGCGCAGGCGGCGGGGTCTGCACCGCCCAGACGGCTCATGCACTCAAAGAACACCTCCGGGCGGCTTTTGTGCAGCACGCCCTGCGCTTCCACGATGAAGGAGAAATACTGCGCGATGCCCAGCCGGGTAAGCACGGTGCGGCACTGTTCGGCCCAGGTGTTGGAGCAGATGCACATGCGTGCGCCCTCGGCCTGCAGCTTTGCCAGCATCGTGCGCACGCCGGGTTTCAGCTCCACGGTCTCGTACAATTCGGCGATCACCTCGCGCATCACGGAAAAATAGCTTTCCTCGGTCAGCGGCAGGCCGTACTCCCGGATCAGATACTGTGCGCCCTCCTGCATTCCCATGTTCAGCAGTGTGGCGCGCAGATCCCCCCGCGGGGTGCGGCCATAGCGGCGCAGCAGTGCGTCGGGGGCACCCTCCCACACCACGGTCATGCTGTCGGTCAGGGTGCCGTCCATATCAAAGATCCATTGCTTGCAGTGCATGAGAATGCCTCCTTTTGAGATCCTGACAAGTATACCATGTTTCTTTGCCGGGAGAAAGGCATCAATTTACAAAAAACGGAAGAAATTTCTCTGGAAATATGCTATAATCTGAACAAAACCGGAAACGATCAAAGGAGGCGGATGCAATGGATGATCGCAGTGCTCCGTGCAAAGCTCTGGTGCTGGCCGGCGGCGGAGCCAGGGGCAGCTATCAGGTGGGTGTGTGGCGCGCGCTGATGGAGCTGGACTGGCACCCGCAGATCATTACCGGCACCAGCGTTGGCAGCCTGAACGGTGCCATGTTCGTGTTGGACCAGTACGAGACGGCCCGCGATATGTGGCTGGCCATCCGCAGCAAGGATGTGATGGAGCTGCCGGAGGAGGATGCCGACCTTTCGGCCCTGCACCAGTTCCTGCGCAGCGTGGTGAAAGCCGGCGGCATGGATGTGACCCCGCTGGAAGAGATCGTGGAGCGGGTGCTGGACGAGGATGCCCTGCGCGCGGCTCCCATCCGCTTCGGCCTTGTCACGGTGGAGCAGCGGGGCTTAAAGCCCCGGGAGCTGACGCTGGACGAGATCCCGGCAGGAAAGGTCAAGGACTACCTGATGGCCTCCGCTGCCTGCTTCCCGGCGCTGCGTGCGCGGGAGATCGACGGGGTCAAGTTTCTGGATGGCGGCTACAGCGACAACATGCCCACCGGTCTTGCCAAACGCATGGGCGCGGATGAACTGGTGTGCGTCGATCTGGAAGGCGTGGGCATCACCCGCCCCAACCTCACCGGCCTGCCCACCGTGATGGTGCGCAGCTACTGGGAGCTGGGCGATATCCTGCACTTTGACCCCGACACTGCCCGCCGCAACATCGAGCTGGGCTACTATGATACCCGCCGCGCTATGGGATATCTGCGGGGGTGTGCCTATGCTGTCTCCTGTGATGCCCAGAGCTGCGCGGACGCTGCTGCGTTCCACGCAAAATTTGAGCGGGTGCAAAAGGCCGTGCGGGAGAAATACCCGGTCACCCTGACGGCGGATGCGGCCCTGCTGCTGGCCAAGATGAAGGATGCCGACCTTGCCCCGCTGGAAGCCGCCGCGGAAGATGCCGGTGTGGACCCGGCCCATTACTACACCACCCATACTTTGTGCGATGCATTCCTTGCAAAGTGCGATCAGGCACGGATGCAGAGCTTTGCACCGCTGTTTGAGGGCAGCGCCGATGCGGCGCGGGCCGCACTGGCCGCGCTGCTGCCCAATACCTTTTTGCAGGCGCTGGTCTGGCGCACCCTGACCACGCCGGAAGCCGAGCTTTTGCCGGAGGTGACCGAACATGAAAGTGTATAAAGGTTCCTGCGCTTCTCCCGGCCTTGTGCTGGGGCAGGTGAGCCGTCTGGAGCACCATGTGGAGACCACGACCGTGGGCCCCTTTAAACCGTCCCGGGAGCTGCAGCTGCTCACCGATGCCATCCGCACCGCACAGGACGAGCTGGAATCCATGGCAGACCGTGCCGCACCCAGCGAGCAGGCCATCTTCCAGTTCCAGAGCATGATGCTGGACGACGAGGGCATGATGAACGAGGTGCGCTTCTGCATCAATGCAGGCATCGGCGCGGCAGCGGCCATGAATCAGGTGGGCCAGCGCTACGCCGACCAGCTGGCCAACATGAAGGATAACCCTTACATGCAGCTGCGCAGTGTGGATATTCTCGACGCAAGCCGCCGGGTCATCAACATCATCACCAACCGCCCCCGCATGTGGCTGGCGCTGGACCACCCGGTGATCCTTGCCGCAGAGCGGCTGATGCCCACCGACCTGTTCAGCGTGCCCTCCGGTATGATTTTAGGCATCATCACCGCCGAGGGCAGCGGCCAGAGCCACGCGGCCATCATTGCCCGGGCAATGAATATCCCGGGCATCGTGCAGGTGGGCCGGGATTTTCTGGACGACTGCGACGGCCGCACCGTGATTCTGGACGCCACCGGGGGCCAGTGCACGCTGGACCCGGACGCTGCCGCCCGCCAGCAGGCCGAGACCCGCATCTGCGAGCTGCAGCGGGAGAACGAAGAGATGGGGCAGCTGCATGCTCTGCCCAGCAGGACAAAGGACGGCCAGCCCTTTGAGCTGCTGGCCAACTGCTTTGGGCCGGAGGACATCGACACGGCCATGCAGTCCGGTGCACAGGGCGTGGGCCTGCTGCGCACCGGCTACATGATGCTGCCGGGCCGCATCCTCGATGAGCAGGAACAGTATTTCTTCTACTGCTCCTGTCTTGCTGCCGCCAAGGGCTGCCCGGTAACGGTGCGCACCTTCGACTTTGGCTCAGACCGCACCATTTCCGACGCCTATCAGGGCCTGCAGTCTTCCAAGCTTGGCCTGCGGGGCATCCGCAACAGTCTGCGCCAGCCCCACCAGTTCGAGACGCAGCTCTGTGCACTGCTGCGCGCCGCCGCCCGCGGCCCACTGCGGGTGATGTTCCCCATGGTGACGAATGTGGAGGACTGGGACGCAGCCATGCGTGTGGTGGAGCGCTGCCGCGAGCACCTGCGGGAGCGCGGCGTGGCGTTCAACGAAGATACAAAGTTCGGCGTGATGCTCAGCGTACCCGCTGCCTGCCTGACCGCTGAGGAATTTGTAGAGCACGGGGTCGATTTTCTTGTGGTCGGCACCAACGACCTGACCCAGTACACCCACGCCGCCGACCGTGAGCTTGCCAGCGCCGAGCACTACTACCGCCCGGCCAGCAAGGCCATGAAAAAGCTCATCACCATGGTGATGGATGCCGCAAAGGTGCGCAATGTGCCGGTGACCATCTGCGGCCTTGCGGTGGGCAACCCGGCCAACACGGTGCAGTATCTGCAGCTGGGCCTGCGCAGCTTCTCGGTGAGCCCGCAGAACCTTTTGAATGTGAAGAAAGCTCTGCTGGAGCTCTGACGCTCCAAACCATTTTTGACACAGCAGCCCGGAACGATCTGTGGGTCGTTCCGGGCTGTTTTTTCTGCGGCTGCGAAAGCATTCTCTCTTCCATTTTTTTACAGAACGCACGAAAAAACGGGGGGGTCCAAAAGGTTCGTACAGAATGAAGATTGCGCCTTGTTGCAGAAGTGCTATACTTTAAATGTTTAAAACGTGCGGGCAGGCGAAAAAAGCCTGCATGCACGAAAAAAACGAGAGAGGAGTTATCTTTATGAAGAAGTTTGGCACACGGCTCATCAGTGCGGTACTTGCAGGCTGCATGATGACCTCTGTCCTTCCCGTGAGCGCATTTGCTCTGGAGAGAAGTACAGAATTTGAACGCACTGTGAGCGCACAGGAAAATTCCGATGCGCCTGCAGAGCCCTCCGGAGAGGTGGCAGCGGCCTGCCCCCTGACCGGCGGCGAGACCATCAACAAGAAGTTCATTGAAGAGCATGGCGGCAGCAAGGTTTATTCCATAAGCGGTACCTATACAGAGGGGATCGTGATCGACGCTGAGGACGAGGATGTGGTCATCAACGTCACCGGAGAAACGACCTTTGATAAGGGTGGGCACAGTCACAATAACGACTATGCGACCTTTATTACAGTCTGCAGAGCCAATAGCGTGACCGTCAACGCTGAGGGGCAGACCATCAAGACGGTAGAGGGCCTCGCCTACAACCGTTGCTTCTATGCCGCAGACACCTTCAAGGGCACCGCAGTGCTTAACGGCGGCAACTATAACTGGCAGTGTGACGACATCTCCGCATGCTATCTGCTCGGCGGCAACTGGACGTTTGACGATCTCACCCTGAAAACCTTCCGGTGTGCTATTGAAACAGATAAGGAAGCCAATGTGACCGTCAATGGCGGCACCTACGACTGCCACGATAGCTTCAGCGCGACGTTTTTGATTCAGAATTCCCCCAAGTCGTCCTTCCATGGTGTGACAGCCTCCGGCGCGGGCTGGGTCCTGAGCACCAACAACAGTTGGGTCGATGTCGTCGGCGGCTCTTACTCCCGCAATCAGGATGCCCAGCAATACCCAGACCGTCCGACGCTGCGCGCCGCCAAAGGTGCAACGCTGAACGTCACAAATGCTGATGTCACCGGAACCTACTGCGATGTGTTTGTGACGGGCGCCACCGCCAACCTTTTCGGCGGTACTTATACCAACACCAACCAGTATCTTGATTCTTACTGCACGTCCCCTGCACTGAAGGTATGGGAAAACGGCACATTGAGCGTCAATGGTGCCACTGTGGAGTGCAGGGGCGGCAATGCTGCCATTTCTTCGGGCGAACCGGCAGGGTCGAAGCACTGTTATGATCAGTATGACAATGGCGGCAAGCTGGTCGTTGAGAACTGCACGATCAAAAACAGCAAATACGGCATTTATCTCGGTCCGGACAGCAGCACCTCCGCAGAGCTGAAGAGCGCCACGTTTGAGAATAACGAGAGCGATATTTACCTCGAGTCCGACAAGGAGATCACCATCAGCGATACCTTTACCACCCCCGCCACCATCAAGGTTGCCGACCCGAAAGAAGGCCGTCAGCTCACGGTCGCAGGCAATGCAAACAAGCTGCACCTTAAGGGCCAGAACGAGAACTACTACGTGGCGTATGACAAGGCACAGCGCTATTATTACCTGACCAACCGGGAACCCGGCTACACCCTGACCGCCGAGGGTGCCACGGCAACGATCAAGAACGGGGACGATGTCATCGTGCTTACCCCCGATGACGAGATCGCCAAAGGCACCCCGGTCACCCTGACCGCAGACAAAGCCCCCGAGGGACTGAAGTTCTTGGGCTGGACCGTGATGGTGGACGGCGTTGTACAGAATGACCTGCTGAAATTCCCCAATGAGGAGGACCAGACCAAGGCGACCTTTGATATGCCCGCAGGCGACGTGACGGTCAGAGCCGTGTACGAAATCGTGGACCCCGTGGACCCGGTAGACCCTGTGGACCCGGTAGACCCTGTGGATCCTGTGGACCCGGTAGACCCGGTGGACCCCGTCCTGCCCGGTGTCATCATCGGCGGCGCTGTAATCCTGGGTGCCTATGAGACCGGCACCGGCATCTACCGTCTGATGAACATGCAGGGCCTCCCCCTGCCGTCTGACCGCATCGAGCTGGCAGAGCTGGTCTGGGAGCGTGCAGGCAAGCCGGAGCCGCAGAACATGACCGATGAGAACCTGTATGCGGACATTGACGCCGACGATACCGATGCCCAGAAGGCTGCACACTGGATGGTGGAGCAGGAGCTGATGAAGTTCGACGAGGACAACAACAAGTTCCATCCGTGCTTCCCGGTCAGCAAGCTGCGCGTCTGCCTTACCTGGCAGAATGCAAAGGACAAGGGTCTCATTGACTGATCTGCCCTGCATCTGCACAGCGGAACAATAAAAAAACAAGGGGCCGCTCCTTTCCGGGAGCGGCCCCTTGTTGCTGTCCGGAAGGCCCGCAGGCGCTGCCGGGCAGCACAAAGCATTATTCCAGATTCCCCGTCAGGGTCATTACCGAAGCAAGCACGGCCAGCGGGGCGGTCTCGCACCGCAGGATGCGGGGGCCAAGGCCCACCGTTCTGGCACCGGCCTTTGCGGCCATCTCGGCTTCCTCGGCGGCAAAGCCGCCCTCGGCTCCGGTCACGATGGCGATTTTCAGTTTTTCACCATCGGCGGGCTTTGCTGCGGCCAGCAGGTCGCGCAGGGGCGCGCCGCCGCACTCGTAGCAGAACAGCACAAGGTCGTACTGTGCAAAGGTGCGGCACACGGCACCAAAGTTTGCCAGCGGCAGGGCCACATCCGGCAGAACGCCCCGGCCGCACTGCTTGGCGGCTTCCACCGCAATACGGTTGTAGCGCTCGTTCTTCTGCTCCTCTTTTTTGGGCGCGGCCACGCAGTACCGGCTGAAGAAGGGCACGATGTGGGCTGCGCCCAGCTCCACGCCGTGCTTGATGATCTGCTCCAGCTTGTCCTGCTTGGGGTAGCCGGCCAGCAGAGTGACCTCCACGCTGGGTTCGGCGGCGCTGGGATAGCCCGGCTCCACCCGGAACTCCACGCACTCGTCCCCAAAGCCGGTGATGGTGGCGGTGTATTCCACGGCATTGCCGTCGCATAGAATGACAGTATCGCCCAGCCTTGCGCGCATCACGCGGGCAAGATGGTGGGCATCGGCCCCGCGCAGGGTGGCGGTGCCGTCAGAGATCTCGGTGGTAAAATAACGGTGCGGCATAGTGGTTCTCCTTAAACGTCCTCGCCCTCTCAGTCTTTGCTTCGCAAATCCAGATTCCCCCTTTTGTCACCTACGGTGACATCTTCCCCCGGCCGGGGGAAGTCTTTCCTCAAAGTGGGAGCCCTTGGCAGTCCACGCAAACTTCATCTCTTTGCCAAGGCCTCTCCCTTTGGGAGAGGTGGCACCGAAGGTGACGGAGAGGGCAAGCCAGCTGAAAGAAATCATGAAAGCTTCTGTAATTACGCCTTCTTGCAGACGATGCACTCCCAGCCGCGCTTTTCCTTCACTTCCACAACGGCAAGGCCGGCTTTTTCCAGCCCGGCGATCACTTCATCCCTGCGGCTGTCGATGATGCCGCTGGCAATAAAGGTGGCACCCTCCGCCATCAGGCCCGGCACGGCAGGAGCCAGAGACAGGATGGCGTTGGCCACGATGTTGGCGGTGATGATGTCGTATTTGCCGCTGGCCTTATCGGAAAGGTCGCCCACCAGCACGGTCAGCTTGTCCTGCACGCCGTTCAACGCGGCGTTCTCGCCTGCGGTGCGTACGGCCACAGGGTCGATGTCCACGCCCTCGGCACTGCCTGCGCCCAGCTTGAGGGCGGAAATGGCAAGGATGCCGCTGCCGGTGCCGATGTCCAGCACCCGCTCGCCGCCGGTCACCCGCTCGTCCAGCGCTTCCATGCACAGGCTGGTGGTCTCGTGGCCGCCGGTGCCGAAGGCAAGGCCCGGGTCAAGGATCAGCTTCACCCGGTCAGTGTCGTACTGCTGCCACGAGGGCACCACGGCCAGCCGTTTGCCGATCTCCAGGGGGTGATAATACTTGCGCCAGCCGTTCTGCCAGTCCTCCTGCTCCACGCCCTCGGTCTCCACGGTGTAGGCGATGCCTGCCGCTTCCATCCGGGCCTGAATGAGGGCCAGCGTCTCCACGGGGGAAGCGCCCGGCTCCAGATACATGTGGATGATCACAGTGTCGCGGGGCTTGTCCAGCAACTCCTGCTCGATCAGATCCACATGGGCGATCTCGGCCACCTGCTGCTCGATGTCGCTGTAGTCTTCGATATAGATGCCGCCCTCGGCGATCATGGTGGCAACGGCTTCGGCGTTGTCGGCGTCGGCCTTGGCCACGGTCAGGCGGATATCAGTCCATTCCATAATGCTGTCTCCTTTTATTTTGCATCCTCGCCCTCTCCGTCATTGCTTGCGCAATGCCACCTCCCCCAAAGTGGGAGGCTTTGGCAGTCCATGCAAAGTTTGCGGTTTTGCCAAGGGCTCTCCCTTTGGGAGAGCTGGACGCGAAGCGGCCTGAGAGGGCGCATGTTCTTTATAATAGTATAGTACCCGATTCGGCTGTGGGATGCAAGCCTTTGGGCAAAATGTACGTAAAAAGAAAAGAATTTTCAACACAAAGACGACCCTTGTGCG
>OJQI01000928.1_pt1 | contig 13837 bp, 12 predicted proteins | sample 1598711 | NCBI WGS metagenome assembly OJQI01 (sample SAMN03922505, study PRJEB24848) | human gut metagenome | isolation source: stool sample | host: Homo sapiens | place: Germany | collected 2011-11 | reverse complement strand
AGACAGGCCTGTGGGCGGCAGAATTGAAGCAATCAAGATTGCGGAGAGACTGTCGGTCACACCGCCTTTTGAGGATTTGGGTGCCACACACAAGCCTCTAAAGACGGCAAGGCATCCGCAGGTGCCGCATTCCCCCTCGGAGAGCCCACGGCACTTTGCAGCCCTTCGGGATGAAAGTGTCATAGTGGGTTATTACACTTCCCGCAGGAAGTGCATCCCCGTCCCCCAGCCGTCTGCTACTGAGCTGAAAGGAGCTGATTTGTATGGCCAGAAATGACGGAATCGACTGTACCTTTGCCCGTAATCAGGACTTGCCCACCCTTGATGATGTGGCAAAGGTGCAGGAACACAATGAACGAGAAAAGGACAACTACTCCAACCAAGATATTGATACCACCCAGACCTACCGGAATATCCACTTCAAAGCTCCCACCGACAGCTATGCCGCTATGTTCGATCAGATGATTGCCGATGGCGTCATCTCCACCCGTGGCCTGAAAGCCGATGCGGTGAAATACGGGGAACTGATTTTCGATGTGAACTCCGCTTACTTCCACAACCACGGTGGATACGAGTATGCCAAGCAATTCTACACCGACGCATACAAAGCCGCCGTGGAGATTGTGGGCGGTGAGCAGTATATTCTCTCCGCTGTCATGCACGCTGATGAGCGCAACCGGGCTATGTCGGAAGCTCTGGGGCAGGATGTATACCACTACCACCTTCATGTGGTGTATGTCCCGGTGGTGGAAAAACAGATTCTCTGGTCGAAGCGGTGCAAGGATAAGTCCCTTGTGGGCACGGTCAAGGAGACCATTATGCAGGTCAGCCGGAGCAAAAAGTGGGAATCCAAAGTTGCTCTGGATGAGCAGGGCAATCCGCTTCTGACCTCTACAGGGAAGAAAGTCCTGCGGACATCGTACAGTGTCCTGCAAGACGATTTCTTCAACTATATGAAAGCTGCCGGATATACCGATGTGGAGCGTGGAGAGCGTGGCAGCACCGAGGAACATCTGACAGTGACCCAATTCAAGGTGGCACAGGAGAAGCAGCGTCTGGAGACCATGACCGCTCAGATCGCTCAGACGGAGCAGACCCTGAATAACACGCAAGCCGTCATTGAAAAAAAGGAAAAGGAGTTACAATCCCTGCAAAAGCAGGCGAAAGAGCAGCACGCCGCTGCTTTGACTGTGCAGGAAATCCGCTCCATGGGAAAAAAGACCATTACCGGCAATGTTTCATTCACTCCATCCGAGTGCAATATCCTCAAGGACTATGCAGTCACTGGTCTTCTGGTCAAAGCGGAAAACAGCCGCTTGGAAGAAAAGCTGCGCAGCGCCCAATGCAGTGCTGCCATCTGGAAACAGAGATACGATGCCCTGTACAACGCATACCAAGAATTGAAGAAAGAGGTCCAGCCGTATCTGGACGCCGTCAAGCTCGCACCTGAAAAGGTACGGGCTTTTTTTGATGAGCTTTTGACCCGGACCCGACAAGCAAGGCAACCGACCAAACCTATTCGCCGCAAGCAAGATATGGAACGCTGAAAGAAAGGAATTTTACTGCCTATGATGAATCAGAACCAGCAGGCAACGAACCTGCCCATTGATCGTAAGATGCTGCTCTCCATTCGTGAGGCAGCCGAATACAGCAACATCGGAATCAACAAAATCGACGAGATGCTGAAACAACCCAACTGCCCCTTTGTCCTGTATGTGGGCACTAAAAAATTGGTAAAGCGCAAGGCTTTTGAGGAGTTTATCGAAGGTCGGGTTGCGATTTGACAAACAGCCGTTTTTGGTGCGCCGGGCACTGATTAGTGCGCACCAAAAACGGCGTAATATATTGAAAAAATTGTGTTTTTGTGTTAGAGTAGAGTGTCGTGATGAACTCGCGTTTCCTACTCTAAGGAAAGGAGTTCATTATATGGGCAAGAACTTAAAAGGCAGAGAATGTGGAAAGGGTATCTGCCAAAGAAAAGACGGTAAGTACGCCGCAAGATATACCGCAAAGGACGGTTCCCGCAAGGAAAAGCATTTTGATACGCTCCCGGAAGCTCGCAACTGGCTTGCCGATGCACAGTACGAGGATAAGCACGATGTTCACAATCCTTCCTCCGAAATGACGGTGGATTCCTGGTTTGAGTTCTGGATCACCCATCTGATTGCAGATCTGGCACCCAATACCAAGAGAAATTACCGGGAACGGTATCGAGTGAACATCCAGCCGGTCATCGGAAGTATGCGCTTGTGTGATGTCAAACCGATGCATTGCAAGATCGTTCTGAACAAGATGGAAGCAACTTATGCAGGTTCTACCATCCGTCAGGCGTATATTGCGATGGGAACCATGTTCCGTGCAGCAGTCATGAACGATATGCTCATCAAGCATCCCATGGACGGAGTTCGTTTTTCAAAGCCGGTCCGTGCTGTGGATGACATTAAGTTCCTGACCGTAGAAGAACAGGCAGCTTTTCTGGAAACCGCAAAGCGCTCTCACAACTACAGGCAGTATGTACTGCTGTTGGAGACCGGGCTGCGGACTTCGGAAATGATCGGGTTGACCTGGGATTCTATTGACTGGAAAAAGCGGACGCTGACCGTCAGCAAAACGCTGGAATACCGCCATAGTGAAGGAATCTGGCGTGCCGGTCCTCCCAAAACCAATAGCAGCTACCGCACCATTCCGCTGACAACCCGTGCATACGATGTATTAAAATCGTGCTACGAAGAACGTCACACCCGCAAAGAATCAGAACTGCTGTCTCAAATTCTGGAATATGTGGATCGCCGTACCGGAGAGACCCAGTATCTCTGTATGAGAGATTTGGTGTTTATCAATTATCGTACCGGAGAACCTGCCAAAAACAGTTCCTATGACACGCATTTGTACAAACTCTGCGATGAGGCTAAGATCAAGCGGTTTTGTATGCACGCCCTGAGACACACCTATGCGACCCGTGCGATTGAAAGCGGAGTGCTGCCGAAAGTCCTGCAAAGGCTGCTCGGTCATTCCAGCATCAAAACAACCATGGACCGCTATGTTCATGTCACGGATGATTCCCTGACCAATGCCATCAAACAGTTTGAGCAAAACACCAGTCTGGCAAGTTAAAAAATGGTGCGCTGCTGAAAAATTGGTGCGGAATTGGTGCGGTGGACATCCCCCAAAACCCGGAAACTATTGAAAATACGAGAAAAAGCAAGGAGAGTTGAGATATATGAAATTAGGTATTGTCGGTTTGCCCAATGTTGGCAAATCCACTTTGTTCAATGCGCTGACCAGCACCCAGAATGCTCAGGCAGCCAACTATCCGTTCTGCACCATTGAGCCGAACTCCGGCATTGTTCCGGTTCCTGATGCCCGGCTGGACAAACTGGCCGAGATCTGGCAGACAGACAAAAAGACCCCCGCCATTGTGGAGTTTGTGGATATCGCCGGTCTGGTCAAAGGTGCCAGCCAGGGCGCTGGTCTGGGAAACAAGTTCCTGGGCCATATCCGCGAGTGCGATGCCATTGTACATGTGGTGCGCTGCTTTGACGATGACAACATCATCCATGTTGTGGAGGATGTGAACAAGCCGGAAAGCGTTGACCCCATCCGCGATATTGACGCCATCGACCTGGAGCTGATCCTGGCCGACCTGGAAGTTGTCAGCAACCGCCTGGGCCGCCAGCAGAAAGCCGCCAAGACCGGCAATAAGACCGCTGCTGCCGAAGCTGCCTGGCTGGCAGAGCTTGCCGCTCATCTGGAAGGCGGCAAGCCCGCCCGTTCCTTTGCCTTTGACCCGGATGACGACAGCCAGAACACCGCTCGCAAAGAACTGGGTCTGCTCTCCGCCAAGCCGGTGATTTATGCCTGCAACGTGGGCGAGGATGACCTGCTGGGCGGGTTGGACGAGAACCCGTACTATCCGTTGGTTGCCGCCCGCGCCAAAGAGGAAAACGCACAGGCAATCCCCATCTGTGCCAAGACCGAGGAAGATATCGCCGGTTCCAGCCAGGAAGAAAAGCTGGCGTTCCTGCACGAGATGGGCATTGAATCCACCGGCCTGGATAACCTGATTAAGGCAAGCTATGATCTGCTGGGCCTCATCAGCTTTTTGACGGACGGCAAAAAAGAATGCCGCGCCTGGACCATCAAGCGCGGCACCAAAGCCCCGCAGGCTGCCGGCAAAATCCATTCTGACTTTGAGCGCGGCTTTATCCGCGCCCAGGTCATCAGCTATGACGCACTGGCCGACAACAACTTTGACTATGCTGCGGTTAAGGCCAAGGGCCTGCAGCGCACCGAGGGCAAGGAATACGTTGTGAATGATGGCGATGTGATCGAATTCCTCTTCAACGTCTGATAAAAAGGAGCAATACCATGATCATTGGCATTATGGGCGCTATGCCCGATGAAGTTGACCAGCTGTGTGCCAAGCTGGAGCAGGTGACCAAAGAAACTTACGCCGGGGTGGAGTACCACCAGGGCATGCTGAACGGCCGCCAGGTCGTTGTGTGCTGCGCCGGTATGGGCAAGGCAAACGCCGCTTCCACCGTGCAGGTTCTAATTACCAAGTACGGTGCCGAGAAGATCATCTTCTCCGGCATTGCAGGCAACATGACCAGCAAGATCGGCATTGGTGATGTCTGCGTGGGCGAAACCGTGGTATATCACGACGCCCAGAACGACATGATTGCCCAGAGCGCACCGTTCACCGCAGAGTACCACGGCGACCCGGCCCTGGTCAAAGCTGCACTGGATGCCTGCAACGCCTGTGGTGTTAAGGCCATTGCCGGCAAGATTGCCACCGGTGACCTTTTTGTTGGCGATGCCGCCACCAAAAAGGCTATCGAGGACAAATGCCAGCCCGACTGCGTGGAGATGGAAGGCGCTGCTGTAAGCCAGGTTGCCGCCCGCAACGGCGTACCCTGCGTCATCCTGCGCGCCATGAGCGACAACGCGGACGAGAGCGGTTATGAAGTTCTTGTCGTGAAAAAGTTCAGCATCGGCGAGTACATCAAAACTGCCACCGCCATTGTGGCAAATATGATCGAAGCACTGTAATTGGGGAAAACACTTTTAGGGAAAGTATAAAACAGATGAAAATTACACGTGAAGAAGAAAGCAAAATAAAAGGCACACCTGAGGTTTCTGCTCCGGCCCCGACTGAAACGCCGGAACAGCCCGCAGCGGCCGCAAAGCCTGCCACGCGCTGGGCGGCTATTCCGCTGTGGGGGCGGGTACTGCTGATTCTTGGCATTGCACTCCTCTTGTTGGTATTCGTTGGCTATGCCGCTTTGCAAGGCATGCTGGGGCGCATCCGGCGTGCATCGGCCACCGAGGCAGTCTCCCAACAGGAAGAGACCTTTGAATCGGACGAAAACGCCGATGATACCTTGAGCCCGGAGGATGTAATCTGGAACGGGGCCGACACCAGCGTGATGCAGGACAAAGACATTGTGAACCTGCTGCTGATTGGCCAGGACCGCCGCGAAGGCCAGGACCGCCAGCGGTCCGACAGCATGATCATGGTCACGCTGAACAAAAAGACCAAACAGATCAGCATGACCTCCTTTATGCGGGACCTGTATGTACAGATTCCCGGCTACAGCGACAACCGCATCAACGCAGCCTATGCCTTTGGCGGCATGGACCTGCTGGACAGCACGCTGAACACCAATTTTGGTGTAGAGATTGCTGGGAATGTGGAAGTTGACTTTGGCGAGTTCCAGACCTTAATCGACAGCATTGGCGGCATTGACCTAGAACTGACCCAGGACGAGGCAGATTATATCTGCGGCAGAAAGCGAGATGTAACCTACCCACAGCAGCTCCGCACGGACTGGAACCTGCATGAAGGGGTAAACCACCTGACCGGCGAGCAGGCCCTGATCCATGCACGCAACCGCTCCCTGGGCAACGATTATGCCCGCACCGACCGCCAGCGTGCTGTGCTGATGGCGATCATCAATAAAGTGAAACAGATGGATGCTGTTTCCATCGTCAACTTTATTAACCAGGTTCTGCCACTGCTGACCACCGACATGACCTCCGGCGAAATTCTGGGGTATGCGATGGAAGCTTTGCAGATGAATTTTGACAGTGAGCACTCTTACCGCATCCCGGCAGAGGGCACCTATACCGGCGCGGTAATCCGCGGCATGCAGGTACTGGTACCGGACCTGGCTGCCAACCAGACCTACCTGATGGATGTTCTGTATCATACAGACAACAACCAATAAACACATTACAAAAATATCGCCCGGCGTGGAACTGCAATGTTCCCGCCGGGCGGTTTTGTTTTGAGTTATGCGCCTGCCCGCGGCATGATAAGCACGGCGGCAAGGTACATAACATAAAGTATCAGGCATACCCTGCCCTGCCAGCGGTAAAGCCGCTTTTTGACCAGCGGCGGCAGCAGCAGGATCAATGCCATCAAAACGCAGAACGGGATATCATACTGGCGGAACTGTTCACCCACCGGCAAGCGGCGGCGGTACATCAGGCTGGAAACAGGCAACACCAGCGTGATGCTCAAAATGGCGCTGTTCAGCACCTGCATGGGCAGTGCCTGCGGCGGGTAGATGCGGCATTTTTCCGCAAATCGCTTCCAGGCAGAGCCAAGGGGATGGTCGAATACTTCCACCAGCAGGGGCAGACAGAGGCCAAAGGAAATCAGGGTTGCCGCCCACTGGGCCTGAATGGTGCCAGTCAGGTTGGCCAGCGCCACGGCGCTGTTCAGCAGGGCCCACGCTCCCACGCAGAGCACTGCCATGCCGCCCACCACCCCGGCCAGGTTGCGCAGGCTGGTGCGGATGCTCATAGCCGGGAACAGGACGGTCCGCCCGGATGGGTCTTCCGGCGGGGTCTTTTCGCCTTTTTCCTTCTGGAAAGTGATAAGCTCCAGCCCCTCCCGGAACGCAAAGCGATACTGGTAGGCGATGCTCTGCATGACAAACAGAACAAACAGGCCCATCAGCAGGCCGGTACCGGTATAGCTCAGGGTGCCGTCCCGCACAAACAGGGCCACCACGCCGCAGGCCACCAGCAGCAGGGCGCATTTGCGCAGCAGCTCGCCGCGGTCCACCGTGACATTACAGCGCAGCAGGCAAAGCGCCAGTACCAGCCCCAGCTGGGTGACAGCGCCCGCCAGAGCCGTACCAACGGCCAGCGCAGTAACGGACATACCTGCCGCCAGAAACGCCAGCACCAGCTGCGGCAGCGCCGTACACACCGCCACCAGCGTGCCGCCCACCATCCACATAGGCAGCCCGCACAGCGCCCCGCACCACGTTGCGCAGCGCGAAGCCAGCCTGCTGCCGATACCAGTCAGCAGCAAGCCCAGAGCATAGAGCAGCAATGTAGGGAGAAGAAGCATAGTTTTTTAGTTAGAAGTTAGGGGGGAGGCGTTAATTAGAAATTCGGATTGATACCAAAATCACAAAGACATCTCTCACAAAGTCCCGGAACGGTCACTGCGCCCGCAGGCGCGTTTCGGAGGCCAACCGGGATTTTAATCCCGGCTCTTAGGCCGGAGATAGACCGTTCCCTACGGACTATTTTGTAATGGGCAACAAAAATCAAAAATAGCCACACACCGATCGTGGCACAACAGCGGTGCTCTATATATACCCTGAGTTTTCCAAAAAGCACCCGTTTCCCCATACAAAAACCGGCAGTGCCGCATAAAACAGCACTGCCGGGATTGGCTTAGTATGCGATGCCCCAGACGACCATGCTCTTGGCGGGCTTGCCGCAGACCGGGCATACGTCGGACAGGTGTTCCTGCTCGAACGGCATGCAGCGGCTGGAAAGCCCTGCTTCGGTCTTCATGGCTTCCTCACAGGCCAGGTCACCGCACCACATGGTTTTGACAAAGCCGGTCTTTTCGGACACGATCTTTTTCACTTCGTCCATGGTGGTGGCGCTCCAGGTGCGGTTTTCGCGGTTCTGCAAAGCGCGGTCATACAGATCCTTGGCCAGAGCTTCCATTGCGGCGGGAATTGCGGTGGCCAGATCTTCAAACTTCACAAACTGCTTTTCGCGGGTATCGCGGCGGACCAGCACGCACTGGCCGTTCTCGATATCGCGGGGGCCGACTTCCAGGCGAACAGGCACGCCCTTCATTTCCCACTGGGCAAACTTCCAGCCGGGCTGCTTGTCGGAATCGTCCAGCTTCACGCGGGCATACTTACCGATTTCGGCAGCCAGTTCGCGGCATTTGTCCAGTACGCCGGGTTTGTGGGCGGCAACGGGAACGATGACCACCTGCACCGGGGCAATGGCCGGGGGCAGGATCAGACCGTCGTCATCGCCGTGGGTCATGATGATAGCGCCGATCAAACGAGTAGAAGCGCCCCAGCTGGTCTGGAAGGGGTACTGCAGGGTGTTGTCGCGGCCGGTAAAGGTAACGTCATAGGCGCGGCTGAACTTATCGCCAAAATAGTGGCTGGTGCCGCTCTGCAGGGCTTTGCCGTCCTTCATCATGGCTTCGATGGTGTAGGTAGCCTCGGCACCGGCAAACTTTTCCTTATCGGTCTTGCGGCCTTTCAGCACGGGGATGCACAAATCATGCTCGGCAAAGTCGGCATAGCAGTTCAGCTGCTGCTCGGTCTCAGCCTTGGCCTCCTCGGCAGTCTCGTGGATGGTGTGGCCTTCCTGCCACCAGAACTCACGGGTGCGCAGGAACGGGCGGGTGGATTTTTCCCAGCGAACCACGCTGCACCACTGATTGTACAGCATAGGCAGGTCACGGTAAGAATGCAGCACATGGCTGAAATGGTCGCAGAACATCGTTTCGCTGGTGGGGCGCACAGCAAGGCGCTCTTCCAGCGGGTCAGAACCACCTGCCGTGACCCAGGCAACTTCGGGGGCAAAGCCGTTTACCAGCTCGCCCTCCTTTTTCAGCAGGCTTTCGGGGATCAGCACAGGCATGGCCACGTTTTCGTGGCCGGTTGCCTTAAAGCGGCCATCCAGAATTTTCTGGATGTTCTCCCAGATTGCATAGCCATAGGGGCGCAGCACAACAAAGCCCTTGACGCTGGAATATTCAACCAGCTCTGCCTTGGTGCAGATATCCGTATACCACTGCGCGAAATCAACTTCCTGCGCGGTGATTGCTTCGACCATTTTTTTCTTATCGTTTGCCATTGGTTCCCCTCACACTTTCTTACAAAACTGCATGCTGCCATGCCGCATTACTGCATATGCTCTTCCACATAGGCAACCACATCGCCCACGGTGTGGAAACTTTCGATCTCCTCATCCGGGATCTCGACCCCGAACTCGTCAGACAAGGTAGTGATCATATCGATCACATCCAGGCTGTCTGCGCCAAAATCATTGATAATATCGCTTTCGGGGGTGATTTTTTCAGCCTCGATGTCAAGCTGGTCAGCCAGATAATCGCGGATGCGCTCAAAAACTTCGGATTCCATAGCTTTTACTCCTTACCCGTATCAATATCGTATTTCTGCCATGCCGGTATCAGCACGCAGGGCACACATATACAGAATGTCATAGTACTTTTATATCGTATCTGCACAGCCTTGTCAAGTTTCCCGGCAACTTTTTTATCCGGGAGCTTTCACATCCCTGTACGCCGGTGCAGCGGGATGCTATAATATAGGATTAGAAGTAATAAATAATAATTCATGTTGGTGCGCCGCCCGCGGCGCGAATAAAACAGGCGGGCTGCTCTGGCTAGAATGCTTTTGCCGGAGTGGTTGGCCTGATTAAAATGTGACGCCATGGGCATCACACAACCATTATTCTTTTTTCTTTATTCTTTTATTTGATTCTTTCCACACCGCACAACAAGGAGGCACTTTATGCAACTGCACTTTACCAAAATGCACGGCTGCGGCAACGACTATATCTATCTTGACTGCCGCGAAACCGGCTTGCCTGCGGAGATTGCCGTCTGGAGCCAAAAACTTTCCCGCCGGCATTTTTCCATTGGGGCGGACGGCATTATCTGCATCTGCCCGCCGCTGACGGCGGACGGCGACGCCACCATGCGGATGTTCAACGCGGATGGCTCCGAGGGCAAAATGTGCGGCAACGGGGTGCGCTGTGTGGCGCAGTTTTTGTACACGCACGGCGTGCCGAAGGATGTGATCGAGATCGACACCCTGATGGCGGGCCGTAAAACGCTGCACCGCAAAGGCGAAGGGCTGTGGCAGGCCGAAATGGGACATTTTTCTGCGATGGCGGACACCCTGCCCGCCGTTGGGTTGGGGGCCGGGCCGCTGGTCCACGCCCCGCTGACGGCAGCGGGCAAAACCTGGGATGCCGCCTGCATCAGCACCGGCAACCCGCACTGCATCATTGAATGGCCGGATTGCGACACCTTGCCCACCGGCCACGCCCTGGCCGCAATCGGCCCGGAGTTTGAGCACCACCCGGCGTTCCCCGAAGGGGTCAACACCGAGTTTGTTTATATCGAAAGCCCCACCAGCGTAGTGATGCGGGTTTGGGAGCGCGGCGCGGGCGAGACCCTCTCCTGTGGCACAGGCGCGTGCGCGGCAGCAGTCGCCTGCATATTGAACGGCTATTGCAAGCGCGATACGGATATCAAAATCTCGCTTCGCGGCGGCGAGCTTTCAGTAAAATGGAGCGCCGATGGAAATGTGTACCTGACCGGTTCGGCACAGACCGTCTTTACAGGCGAAATTGCCTACGGCGGAGGCGCAAGATGAAAATAAACGAAAACTTTTCGCTTCTCCGCAGCAACTATCTTTTTTCGACGATGAGCCGAAAAATTAAAGATTACAAAATCGCTCACCCCGAGGCGGATATAATCGACCTCGGCATCGGCGATGTCTCGCGTCCCCTGCCCGAGGCGTGCATAAAAGCCATGCACTCGGCGGTAAACGAAATGGCGGACGCCGCCACATTCAGAGGCTACCCGCCCGAGCAGGGATATGATTTTCTTATCGACAAGATATTGAAATATGATTTCGCCGCGCGTGGAATAACGCTCGAAAGAGATGAGATTTTTATAAGCGACGGCGCAAAGAGCGACACCGGCAGCATCGGCGATATCTTTTCGCCCGAGTGCAAAGTCGCCGTCTGCGACCCCGTCTACCCGGTCTATATAGACACAAATATCATGGCGGGCAGGGGCGGCAAGCCGCTCGAAAACGGCAGATTTTCAAATATTGCTTATCTCGACTGCACCGCAGAGAACGGATTTATCCCTCCCCTGCCGGAGCAAAATGTCGATATAATATATCTCTGCTCCCCCAACAATCCCACGGGAACGGCGATGAATAAAGAGCAGCTCCAACAGTGGGTCGACTGGGCTAACGAGCACGGAAGCGTCATTCTCTTCGACGCCGCATACGAGGCGTTTATCACAGAGAGCAACATTCCGCACAGCATTTTTGAGCTTGACGGCGCAAAGAAATGCGCCATTGAGTTCAGAAGCTTTTCAAAGACTGCGGGCTTTACCGGCGTTCGCTGCGCATATACAATTATACCGCGCGAGCTTTCACGCAGCGGAGTCAGCCTCAACTCGCTGTGGGCGCGCAGGCAGGCAACGCGGTTCAACGGCGTGTCATATATAACCCAGCGCGCCGCCGAAGCCGTCTATTCCGACGAGGGCAGGCGGCAGATAAAAGAAAATATAAACTGCTATCTCGGCAACGCAAAGAAGATAACGGACGGACTCGAAAGCATTAATATCCGCTGTTTCGGCGGCAGAAATTCGCCGTATATCTGGTTTGAAGTGCCGAACGGGCTGACCTCATGTCAGATGTTCGACAGGCTTCTGAACACCGTTCAGGTGGTCGGCACACCGGGCTCGGGCTTCGGCATGATGGGTGAGGGATATTTTCGCCTGACAGCATTCGCGGAACCGAAGCGCACACTCGAAGCAGTTGAAAGAATAAAAAACGGTCTGAAATAAGACCGCACGGAGGATAAAAATGGGCATTTTTTCAAGAATAAACAAGGGACTCAAAAAGACCCGCGAGAATATGTCTGGGGCTATCGACTCGATGCTCCACGGCAAGACTGAAATTGACGACGAATTTTATGACGAGCTCGAAGAGATACTCGTCATGGGCGATGTCGGCTGCATGACCGCATCGGAGATAGTCGAGAAGCTGCGCGAGCGCGTTATGAAAAAGCATCTGCGCAAGCCTGAAGCCGTCAAGAACGAGATAAAAGAGATAGTCGCCGAGATGCTTGAGGGCGGCGAGGAAATGAGCCTTATCACTCTCCCCTCCGTCATTCTCGTCATCGGCGTCAACGGCGTGGGCAAGACCACTTCCATAGGCAAGCTCGCCGCAATGTACAAAAACGAGGGCAAAAAAGTTATCCTCGCCGCGGCGGACACTTTCAGAGCCGCTGCAATCGAGCAGCTTGAAGAGTGGGCTGACCGCGCGGGAGTCGAGATAGTCAAGCACCGCGAGGGCGCAGACCCGGCGGCTGTTATATACGACACAATTCAGGCGGGCAAGGCAAGAAACGCCGACATAATCATCTGCGACACCGCCGGCAGACTCCACAACAAAAAGAACCTAATGGAGGAGCTGGCGAAGATATACCGCGTCATCGACCGCGAGCTGCCCTACAGCGACCGCGAGAGCCTGCTCGTGCTTGACGCGACTACAGGACAGAACGCAGTCAATCAGGCAAAAGAATTCAAGAATGTTGCAGAGATCACCGGCATCATTTTAACGAAGCTTGACGGCACCGCAAAGGGCGGCGTTGTATTAAACATCAAAAATGAGCTCGGCGTACCCGTCAAGTTCATCGGCGTCGGCGAAAAGGTGGACGACCTGCGCCCGTTCAACGCCCGCGCATTCGCCGAGGGTCTGTTTGACGCAGAGCCGATTGAAGACGAAGAAGAGGAAAAAGAGGACGAATAATGGATTTTCTCATAGCTACACATAACATGAAAAAACGCGCCGAGCTTGAGCGCATATTGAAACCCATCGGTGTGCGCGTTCTGCTCGCGGAAGAAGCGGGAGTCGAGCTTACCGATGTCGAGGAGACTGGCGTCACCTTTGAAGAGAACGCATTCTTAAAAGCCGACAGCGGCTGCAAAGAGAGCGGCATGCCCTGCATCGCCGACGACTCGGGACTTGCCGTTGACGCGCTCGACGGCGCGCCGGGAGTGTATTCCGCAAGATACGCGGGCGAGCACGGAAACGACGAGAAGAACAACGAGCTTCTGCTCAAGAATCTGTCCGATATTCCTATGGACAAGCGCACCGCGCGGTTCGTTTCGACCGTCTGCTGCTGTTTCCCGGACGGCAGGCACATGACCGTGCGCGGCGAGTGCGAGGGCAAGATTGCCTTTGAGCCCGCAGGCGAGGGCGGCTTCGGCTACGATCCGCTGTTTTTGCCCGACGAGTTCCCCGGCAAAACGATGGCACAGCTAACCGCAGAAGAAAAAGACAGCATCAGCCACAGAGGCAAGGCGTTAAGACTCCTTGCAAAAAAACTGGAGGAAATTATATGACAAGCAAAGAGAGAGCCGCGCTTCGCGCGCAGGCAAATTCGCTCGAGCCGCTTTTTCAGGTCGGCAAGGGCGGCGTCAATGACGCACTGATAGCCCAGACGCTCGACGCATTCCGCTCCCGCGAACTGCTCAAGCTCAAGGTCCTGCTCGAGACAGCACCCAAGCCCCCGCGCGAGATCGCCGAGGAGATAGCGGCAAAGACGCAGTCCGAGGTCGTTCAGGTCGTCGGCGGCAGCCTGATATTCTTCAAGGAGAATCCGGAACTGCACGAGCCCAAGGATAAAAAGAAGAAGATAACCGGTACGAAGAATCCGAACCGCCCGTCCTGTCTCTTATACACATCTCCGAGCCCACGAGACGCTACGCTATCTCGTA
>OJQI01000917.1_pt1 | contig 13951 bp, 10 predicted proteins | sample 1598711 | NCBI WGS metagenome assembly OJQI01 (sample SAMN03922505, study PRJEB24848) | human gut metagenome | isolation source: stool sample | host: Homo sapiens | place: Germany | collected 2011-11 | reverse complement strand
GATGTCCCTGTCTCTGGTGGCCTGCGGCGGCGGAGATACCGCCAACGAAGACACCAGCACCGATGACACTGCTACCGAGGAGAACGGCGGCGATACCGCCACTGCCAGCGATGTGGAGATCGCTGTGGTCCTGAAGACCCTGGCCTCCGAGTACTGGGGCTATGTGAAGGCCGGCTGCGATGCCGCTGCCGCTGACCTGGGCGTTACCGTCCACGTGGTGGGCCCCGGCGCTGAGAGCGAGATCGAGCAGCAGGTTTCTATGATTGAGCAGCAGATCGGCGCAGGCTGCGATGCCATCATCGTCGCTCCCAATGACGCCGGCGCCGCTTCCGGTGCGCTTGCCAGCGCCATCGGCAGCATCCCCGTTCTGTCCGTCGATACCAATGTGGGCATCGAGGGTCAGACCAGCTTCGTGGGCACCTCCAACGTAGACGCCGCGAAGGAAGGCGGCCTGTGGGCCGCTGAACAGGCAGGTGAGGGCGCCAACGCCGTCATCATCTATGGCCAGGAGGGCGACAACACCTCCAATATGCGCCGCGAGGGCTATCAGGCCGCCTGCGACGAGGCCGGCGTCACCGTTCTGGACGCTCTGTCCGGCCAGAACACCACCGACGGCGCCACCAAGACCATGGAGGACCTGCTGAACGCTTATCCCGACCAGATCGACATCGTGCTCTGCCACAATGACGATACCGCTATCGGCGCCATGAACGCCTGCAAGTCCGCCGGCGTGGACGACATGATTATCGTCGGCTTCGACGGCAACGCCTCCGCCGTGGATCTGATCCTGGCCGGCGAGATGGTGAAGGCCACCGTTGCCCAGCAGCCCTATGAGATGGGCTACCAGGCCGTGGAGGCCGCGCTGAAGGCCATCGAGGGCGAGACCGTGGAAGAGGTCATCAACGCTCCCGTCACCGTGGTCACCGCTGAGAACGGCCAGGAGTACCTGGATAGCCTGGCTGCCATGCAGGGCTGATCAGCCTGTGCCCCTCAGATCTCACATCTGAATGAATGGAATATGGCGGCAGTGGTCCTGCCGCCATATTCCCGTTCCGCACCTCCCCGCGGGCGGCGGGGACCGCTGAAATCAGGAAACAGAAACGAGGTAATCCCATGAGCGAGTATGTTGTCGAGTTGAAGAACATTACCAAACGTTTTCCTGGTGTCGTCGCATTGAAAAATATGTCTATTGGCATCCGGCCGGGAGAGATCCACGGCCTGATCGGCGAAAATGGCGCCGGCAAGTCCACCTTGATTAAGGTGCTCACCGGCGTTCACACTCCTGAGGAGGGGGAGATCTACGTGGACGGCCAGAAGGTCGTCTTCCACAACCCCGTCCAGTCCCGCGAGGCGGGCATTGCCTGCGTGTACCAGGAGCTGAACATCGTCAAGCAGCTGTCTGTCACGGATAACGTTTTCATGGGACGCGCCGTCAAGAAAAACGGCCTTCTGGACTACCCCAGAATGTACGAGGAAGCCAAGCAGGCCCTGACCACGCTGGGCCATCCCGAAATTGATGTTAAAATGGAATGCGGCAAGCTGGGTACCGGCCAGCAGCAGATGGTGGAGATCGCCAAGGCTGTGTCGCTGGACGCCAAGCTGATTATCATGGACGAGCCGACTTCCTCCCTGGGCAAGGAGGAGATCAACCAGCTGATGGAGACGGTCCGGGGCCTGAAGGCCAAGGGCGTGGCCATCCTGTTCGTCTCTCATAAATTGGAAGAGCTGTTCGAGCTCTGCGACCGGGTCACCGTCATGCGGGACGGCGAACATATCGTCACCCAGGACATCGGTGACATGACGGAGGACTCCCTGATCAACGCCATGGTGGGCCGGACGCTGGACAACCTGTATCCCAAGGAGTTCGGCGTCAAGGGCGACGTGTGGCTGGAGGCCAGGAACCTCAACGAGGCCGGCGTCCTCCATGACGTGAGCTTCAAGGCCTACGGCGGCCAGATCACCGGCTTTGCCGGCCTGGTGGGCGCCGGGCGGACGGAGACCATGCGGGCCATCTTCGGCGCCGACAGGTTGGACAGCGGCGAGATCTACGTCAAGGGGGAGAAGGTACATATCCGGACGCCCAAGGACGCCATCAAGAAGAAGATTGCCTTCCTGACCGAGGACCGCAAGGGCCAGGGTCTGGTGCTGTCCCTGGACGTGCGGACCAACCTCATTCTGGCCAATATGAAGGGCTTCTCCAACGGGCCCTTCCTGAACAAGGGGAAGATTGAGAAGTCCGGCCAGGACAATGTGGAGTCCCTGCGGATCAAGACTCCGTCCCTGGACGAGGTGACGGCCCAGCTCTCCGGCGGCAACCAGCAGAAGGTGGTTATCGGCAAGTGGGTCAACACCGACGCGGACATCTTCATTTTCGACGAGCCCACCCGCGGCATCGACGTGGGCGCCAAGATCGAGGTCTACCATGTCATGAATGACCTGGTCAAGGCCGGCAAGTGTGTGATCATGGTCTCCTCCGAGCTTCCGGAGATCCTGGCCATGAGTGACCACGTGGTGGTCATGCGGGGCGGCCGGGTCATGGCCAATATCGACCGTGATACCCCGCACTTCAACTCTGAGGATATCATGAAAGCGGCCTGGGGAGGAGAATTAGACTGATATGAAAAAGAAGAATTCCGGAAAAGAGCTTTTGCAAAAGCTCGGCACCCTGATGGCGCTGGCGCTGCTGGTTCTCATTTTCTGCGTGATGATGCCCGATAAGTTCCCGCGGATCAGCAATATCATGAACATCTTCAAACAGGCTTCCATCAACTGCCTGATCGCCTCCGGCATGCTGTGCGCCCTGATTACCGCCGGCATCGACCTGTCCGTGGGTTCCAACTGCGTGCTGTGCACCTGCACCATCGGCGTGCTGGTCCAGAACTTCGGCATCACCAGCATGCCGCTGCTGATCATCGCCGGCCTGGCGGTGAGCACGTTTGCCGGCTTTGTCAACGGCATTCTGCTGACCCGTTTGGACCTGCCCCATCCCTTCGTGTCCACCTTGGGCATGAAGAACGTGCTGTGGGGCCTGGCCCTGGTGATTACAGGGTCGAAATCCATTGCCTTTACCAACACCGGCGTGGACAACCTGATGTGGATCGGCGGCGGCTCCCTTTTCAAGACCGAGACCTTCCCCGGCATCCCCTTCAGCTTCATCCTGGTGCTGATCGTGTTCGGCATCTTCCACGTGTTCCTGACCCGGTCCGCCCTGGGCCGCCAGATCTACTGCGTGGGCGGCAACCCCGAGGCGGCGCGCCTCTCCGGTATCCCCTCCAAGAACGTGCTGACCTTCGTCTACTCCCTGTCCGGCTTCATGGCCGGCATGGCGGGCGTGGTGTCCGTGGGTCGTCTGGCTTCTGCCAACGGCAATGCCGGCTCCACCTATGATACTGATGCCATCGCGGCCTGCATCATCGGCGGCGCCTCCTTCACCGGCGGCAAGGGCACCATCTGGGGCACCCTGATCGGCGCCCTGCTGATGGCGGTCATCCGCAACGGCCTGAACCTGATGGGCGCCTCCAACGACATTCAGTACATCGTCATCGGCGCCGTCATCATTCTGGCGGTCACCATCGACGTGTTCCGGAACAAGGCTGAGGCCAGGGCCCGGAAGATGGCTGCCCAGTAAGCGGACATCCTTTGGAGCGCATTTGAAACATGAAACGGCGGGGACTGCGGTTCCCGCCGTTTTTCCTGTCCGCCCCTTTCGGCGTGACAAGACGGCGGAGATGTGCTAAGATAGAGACCCGGCAGGACTGCGGTCCCACTGGGATCAATTTGAACGAGCGAGGTGTCCCCCATGAACCAAAGAGAGCTGGGTGAGCTGCGCCGCCGGTTCCGGCCGGAGAAGAGCGCCATCAGCCGTGTTTACGGCTGCTATGTGAACAGCAGCCGCGAGATCATCGCCTATATCGACCAGTCCCTAGGCCTCATGCCCCAGGAGGAGGCGGAAAAATACCTGGGCCTGCTGAAAAAGGCCCTGTCCGGCACCCTGGGCCGGAACCTGATTGACATCGTGTTTTCCACCCAGCAGGTGGCGGACAGCGAGGAGCACCGCCTGCTCTCCGCCCTGCGGACGTCCGAGCTGAAGGACGCGGAGGCCCGGGATGCCTTTTACCAGCAGGTCATCGGCTCCCTGGACATGGGGGAGAACAACTATCTGATCCTGCTGGGGGCCGACGCCTATGATGTGCCCCACCGGGGCAAGGACGGCGAGGTAGACCGGGATGCCTGCGAAGAGGTGTTCCGCTACTTCGTCTGCTGCGTCTGCCCGGTGAAGGATGGGACGCCGGAGCTGGGATACTTCCATGGGGAGAACGAGTTCCACATCTCTATGGAGAAGCAGATCGTGGGCCAGCCGGAGCTTGGCTTTTTGTTCCCGGCCTTTGATGACCGGACGGCCAACCTTTACAACGCCCTGTTTTACAGCCGGAAGCCGGACGAGCTCCATCAGGAGTTCATTGACGCAGTGTTCCGCACAGAGCCGCCCATGTCCGCCGCCGAGCAGCGGGAGACCTTTCAGTCCGCCCTGTGCGGCACTCTGGAGGGGGCGTGCAGCATGGAGGTGGTGCAGTCTGTCCACGACTACCTGCGCCAGCGGATCCAGGAACACAAGGAGAGCCGGGACCCGGAGCCGCTGGCTGTCACCGCAGGCGAGGTGAGCGGCGTGCTGCGGAACTGCGGCGTGCCGGAGGAGCGGGTGGAGGCGTTCCAAACCGCCTGCGGCCAGTCCTTTGGCGAGGGGGCGCTGACCCCGGCCAACCTGATCGACGCCAAGCACTTCGCGGTCAAGACCGCCGACGCCACTATCCAGGTGGACCCGGAGCGGAGCTATCTGGTGGAGGCCCGGATCATCGACGGACGGCGCTACCTGCTGGTCCCGGCGGACGAGAGTGTGGAGGTCAACGGTCTGGGGGTCCGGATTGCCGCCGCCAAAGACGGCGGAGAGACTACATAAACAGGGAGGAAGGAATATGCTGAAGCAGATCCTGATCGACGCCGACACCGGCATTGATGATTCCATCGCCATTCTGTTTGCCCTGAAGCGGCCGGACGTCCGGGTGATGGGCGTCACCACCGGCTTCGGCAACACCACCGCCCGGCAGGCGGCGGAAAACAGTCTGCGGCTGATCCGACTGGCCGGTGCGCCTTATGAGGTGCCGGTGGCGGTTGGAGCCACGGAGCCGCTGGCGGGGAACTGGAAGGGGCCGGATCCCCACATCCACGGACCCAACGGCATCGGCGGGGTGGAGCTGCCGCCTTCGCCCCAGCAGCCGCTGGAGGAACCGGCCTGGGCGTTCATCGCCCGAATGGCCCGGGAGCACCCCGGCGAGCTGACCTTGGTGACGCTGGCCCGAATGACGAATCTGGCAAAGGCTCTGGAGATAGAGCCGGATCTGCCCCGGCTGTTGAAACGGGTGGTGTTCATGGGCGGCACGTTCCACGCGCCGGGAAACGTGTCCCCGGTAGCGGAGGCCAACATCGCAGGGGACCCGGAGGCGGCGGACCGGGTGTTCCAGGCGGGCTTTGACCTGACCATGGTGGGGCTGGATGTGACTCAGAAGGTGCGGCTGACCACGGACCATGTGGCGATCCTGGACAAGTACGCCGCGCCGGAGAACCGGCCCATTGTGGACTATCTGAAGCAGGCACTGCCCTTCTACTTCCGGTTCAACCGACTCCAAAACAACTGTCTGGACCACTGCCCGGTCCACGACCCGCTGGCCATGCTGGCGGCGGTGGATCCCAGTGTGGTGACGGTGCGGACCATCCCCGCCCGGGTGGAGTGCGGCGGCAGCTTCTGCCGGGGCATGGTGGTGGCGGATCTGCGGGAGCATCCCATCGAGGCTCCCGGCGTCTCCATCTGCGTGGATGTGGACAGCCGCCGGGCCCTGGAAGAGCTGCTCACCACCTTTATGGCATGAGGGAGGAGAAGGATATGCGCGTTGTCAACTTCGGGTCCCTGAATATCGACTACGTCTACCGGGTGGACCACTTCGTCCAGCCCGGAGAGACCATGAGCGCCCAGTCCCTGCAGATCCAGTGCGGCGGCAAGGGGCTGAACCAGTCCGTGGCTCTGGCTCGGGCCGGGGTGGAGACCTGGCACGCGGGCCTCATCGGGCCGGAGGGGCATTTTCTGAAGGAGACGCTGGACCGGGCAGGCGTCCACACCCGGTTTGTGGAGGAGTCCGCAGGCAGTACCGGCCACGCCATCATCCAAGTGGACAGCACCGGCCAGAACAGCATCCTGCTCCACGACGGGGCCAACGGCCGCCTGACCCCGGACTTTGTGACGGCGGTGCTGGATCAGTTCTCAGCCGGGGACACGGTGCTGCTGCAGAATGAGACCAGCTGCGTGGAGGAAATCATCCACCAGGCGGCCCGCCGGGGGATGCGGACGGCCATGAACGCGGCTCCCGCCAATGAGAAGCTGGTGGGCCTGCCGCTGGAGGCGCTGTCCTGGCTGTTGGTGAACGAGGTGGAGGGTGCCTTTCTGGCGGGAACGGAGGCGCCGGAGGCGATTCTGGACACGCTGGCGGCGCGGTACCCGGAGACCACTGTGGTGCTGACCTTGGGAGAACAGGGCGCTGCTGCAGCGCGAGGGGGCTGGCGGGCCTGGGGCCCAGCCCGGAAAACGGCGGTGGTGGACACCACTGCGGCGGGAGACACCTTCACCGGCTACTTCCTGCGCCGGGCGCTGGAGGGCGGCACACTGGAAGAGGCACTGTCCCTGGCCGCGGCGGCCAGCGCCCTGGCTGTGTCCCGGCCCGGCGCGGCGGATGCGGTGCCGGGATATGAAGAGGTCCTGCGGACCCTGTAAATCGGAAAAACACGGAAGCCCCGGACGAAACTCCGTCCGGGGCTTCCGTTTCTATCCTGCGGGCCTCTGCGGGCCAGTAGGCCCTCAGTCCCGTTTTCGGGCGGCGGCGGAGCCCAGGCGGAGCTCCGTCCGATACTTGGCCACCGTGCGGCGGGCGATGCGGATGCCCTGCTCCGCCAGCAGCTCCGCCAGCTTCTGGTCACTGAGCGGGCGGCTGTGGTCTTCCTGCCGGATCAGCTCCAGCAGCCGCAGCTTCACCGTCTGCTGGGAGGGACCCTGCTCCCCCAGAGCGCGGCTGAAGAAATAGCGGAGGGGGTACGTCCCCTGCCGGCACTGGAGGTATTTCTCCCGAGTGGCCCGGGAGACGGTGGAGGGATGGAGGTGGAGTCGCTCCGCCAGTGTCACCATGGTCATGGGGACCAGCTCTGTGGTCTGGCCGGCAAAAAAGGCCCGCTGGGTCTCCAGGATCGCCTCCGCGCACTGGCGGAGGGTGCTGCCCCGGCGCTCCAGGCTGTTCAGCAGCCACTTGGCCTGCTGCATCTTTTGCTGGAGATAGGCCCGGGTCTCCGGCTCGTCGGATTCCTTCAGAAGCCGCACATAGTACTGGCTGATGGACACCCGGGGAAGGTAGTAATCGTTCAGGATCACCTGGAGCTTTCCGTCCAGTTCCGCGATGAACAGATCCGGCCGGACATAGAGTGTGGGCTCCGCCGGCTGGAAGGAGCGGCCGGGGCAGGGATCCAGGGCAGAGATCCGCTTTTCCGCCGCCCGGACCTCCTCTGGCGTGGTATGGAGTTCCCGGGCAATGAGGCTGTAATGCTTCTTGCCCAAGTCCGGCAGGAAGCGGCGGACGATCTCCATATCCAGGGGGGAGGGAGCATCCTGCCGGGCCAGCTGCAGCAGCAGGCACTCCGACAGGGACCGGGCGCCCACGCCGGCGGGGTCCAGGCTCTGGAGGGTCTCCAGCGCTTGCTGGGTCAGGGCCTGGGGGATCTTCAGATCTGCCACGCCGTCCAGGTCCTCCTGGCTGAGGCGGCCCTCCTCGTCCACCAGCTCTGCCAGATACCGGGTCAGGGCCAGCAGGGGCTTGGGCAGGCGCCGGCGCTCCAGCTGGTCGCAAAGGAAGGCGGAGAGGCTCTCCGTCTCCCGGTCCGCGGCGCCCCGGTCCGGCATGGCGCCGTGGCCGTCCTCCGGCAGGCCGCCATTGATCCAGTGGACCTTCTGCCGCAGGGCCTCATAGGCTTTGTGGAGGGAGGACAGATCAGTCTGCTCCACCAAAGGGTTTTCTTCGCTGACCTGGTTCAGATAGTCCAGCAGCTCCTGGGAGTTCATCTGCAGAAGCTCCATGGACTGCAGGAGCTGGGGGGTGAGCTTCAGCTCCTGACGAAGCTCTGTGCTGAGATGGATCAAACTCATGGACCGGAACCTCCTCTCACGCCCGGGCGGTCACGTATTTGGCAATCTTGCGGGCTGCTGTGGCCTGGGAGATGCCCAGCTCCCGGGCCACGGCCACTGTGGTGCCGCACCGCTGGTAGGAATCCCGGATGATTTGGGCCTCGTAGGCGTCCATCCGCTCCGCCAGCGTGCCGCCGGGAAGCAGCTCCGCAGGGGCCGACGCGTCGGCGGTGTACTCCAGCGGCAGGGCAGGAATGTCCAGAATGGGGTCCTGGGCAGTGATTACCAGCCTCTCCATCAGGTTCTCCAGCTGGCGCACGTTGCCGGGCCAATCGTACTGCTCCAGAAAAGCCAGAAAGCGGGGGCTGCAGGTGAGGGACTTGTTGTACTCCCCGCAGAAGCGGGCCAGGAACTGGTGGGCCATGGGGACGATGTCCTCCTTCCGCTGCCGCAGGGGGGGGATGTGGATGCGGATGACGTTCAGCCGGTAGAAGAGATCGGACCGGAACAGACCGCGCTGCACCGCCTCCTCCAGATTGCGGTTGGTGGCAACGATCAGCCGGAAGTCCAGCTCGATCTTCTGGGTGCCGGAGAGGCGCTCAATGGTCTTCTCCTGAATCAGCTGCAGGAGCTTGGACTGGATATGGGCGGGCAGCTCGCCGATCTCATCCAGGAACAGCGTGCCGTGGTTGGCCAGCTCGATCTTGCCGATCTTGCCGGAGGAGGAGGCCCCGGTGAAGGCGCCCTTCTCATAGCCGAACAGCTCTGACTCAATGAGATTTTCATGGAGCACCGCGCAGTTTACCTCGATAAAGGGCCCGTTTGCACGGTTGCTCATCTTGTGAATGGCCTTGGCGATGGCGCTTTTACCCACGCCGGTCTCTCCGGTGATGAGAATGTTGGCCCGGGTGTTGGCAGTGTTCTGCATCAGCGTCCACAGCCGCTGCATGGGGGCGCTTTTGAACAGCAGATTGGTGGAGGTGGCCCGGGTCCGCAGCTCGGCAATCTCCTGGGAGTAGTGCTGCAGGGAGTCCTGCATCCGGCGGTAGTTCCGTTGGATGGAGTTGATCTGCTCCATGGACACGGTGTTGAAGCAGACGGCGTATTTCAGCTCCCCGTTGGCGTCAAACAGGGGAATGCCCACGGTCATCACGTTTTTGTGGGTGTGGTTGATGGTCTGTGTGGCGCTGATCTTCTTCCGCCGCCGGATGACCTCCGCCGTAATGCAGGGGGTGAAGGTGCCGTCCGCCTCCAGATCAAAGGCGGACTTGCCAACGATGGAGTCATGGGCAAAACCGAAGTTTTTCTCATAGGTCTCGCTGACCCGCAGAATGATGCCGTTGCCGTCCGAGACCATCATGTCGTCCGCCAGGACCAAGTTGTTTTCCGGGCTGAGGATCTCCAGAAGTCCCTCCAGATTGATCCCCTCGTCGTGGAAAGCAGAAAAAGACGGAATCGCCATAGGCGCAGACCTCCTGTGCCGGACTGAATGCCGGTTGCTCTATTCAAAAATGAGTATAGCATATTCAGAAATGAATAGGAAGAGGCGGGAAATATTTTTGGCTCGTGAAATTTCACGAAAATTCGACAGACAGACTGCTGTATTTCACAAACAAACTGCGGAAAATGCTGGAAGACACTGATAAATTTGTTATTCAAAAATGAATAATCCCGTATGGAAACGGCTGACGGCACCGGGAAAAGCAAGCGATTTACCACTTGGATTTTAGCAACCTACACAAAAAAACGAACCGAAAATGAGAGAATTACACCTGGAAAAATGGCATGATTTTTGCTATAACTAAATTGTTGGATGATTACTCTCCAACAGTTTGCTGAGCAAAATATGATTAAGGAGGACATTCCAATATGTATCAGACCATTCGCTATGAAAAGAACGGCAATATCGGGATCGCCACCATCAACCGCCCCGAGGCGCTGAATGCGCTGAACTCCACCGTGATCTCTGAGCTGGAACAGCTCATCAGCGAGGTGGAGAAGGATGCCGAGCTGGGCGCCTTCATCATCACCGGCGAGGGCCGCTCCTTCGTGGCCGGCGCCGACATCGGCGAGCAGAGCACCATGGACGTGGCCGCCGGCCGCAAGTGGGGCCAGCGGGGCAGCGCCCTGTTCCGCCGGATCGAGAAGCTGGAGATCCCCACCATCGCCGCGGTGAACGGCTTCGCTCTGGGCGGCGGCTGTGAGCTGGCCATGTCCTGCGACATCATTCTGGCCGCCGGCCCCAACGCTGAGGGCAAGGGCGGCGCCAAGTTCGGCCAGCCCGAGGTGGGCCTGGGCATCACCCCCGGCTTCTCCGGCACCCAGCGTCTGCCCCGCCGTGTGGGCGTGGCCAAGGCCAAGGAGTTGATCTTCTCCGGCAAGCAGATCGGTGCTGAGGAGGCCAAGCGCATCGGCCTGGTGAATGAGGTCTATGCCGCCGAGGAGCTGCTGAACAAGGCTGTGGAGATGGCCAAGTCCTTCACCGCCAACGCCCCCATCGCTGTGAAGTATTCCAAGGCCTGCATCGACCGCGGGATGCAGATGGACATCGACAACGGCATCGCCCTGGAGAACGAGCTGTTCGCCATGTGCTTTGCCACCGAGGACCAGAAGGAGGGCATGGGCGCCTTCCTGGAGAAGCGCAAGGAGAAGCACTTCCAGAACAAGTGAGCGCAGACCGGCAAGAGGCCGTCCATTTCATTACATATAAAGAGGGAAGTCAGGCATGAAAAAAGTTCGCGTGCTTACCGCCGAGGAGGCGGCGCTGCTGGTGAACGACGGCGATACCATCGCCACCGGCGGCTTTGTCAGCTGCGCCTGCCCTGAGGCGCTGTCCAAGGCATTGGAGAAGCGGTTCCTGGAGACGGGCCATCCCAGAGATCTGACGCTGTTCTTCGCGGCGGGCCAGGGCCACCGGGACGGCACCGGCGGCGACCACTACGGCCACGAGGGCATGGTCAAGCGGGTCATCGGCGGCCACTGGGACCGGGCCCCCAAGCTGGGCGATCTGGCCCTGAGCAACAAGATCGAGGCGTATAACCTGCCCCAGGGCGTCATCTCCCACATGTACCGGGACATCGCGGCCCACAACATCGGCACCATCACCCACGTGGGCCTGTACACCTTTGCCGACCCCCGCAACGGCGGCGGCAAACTCAACGATGTCACCAAGGAGGACCTGGTGAAGGTCGTCGAGATCGAGGGCCAGGAGCGGTTGCTCTACAAGGCGTTCCCCATCAATGTGGTGTTCCTGCGTGCCAGCTACGCCGACGAGTACGGCAACTGCACCGTTCACCGGGAGATCGGCCCCATCGACGTCACCGCCATGGCTCAGGCCTGCAAGAACTCCGGCGGCCGGGTCATCGTCCAGGTGGAAAAAATCGTCCAAGGCGGCAGCCTGGATCCGAAACTGGTGGCAATTCCCGGTATCTATGTGGATTCTATTGTGGTAGGATCCATTGAGGATAACGAGCAGTGCCTGGGAATGCCCTATGACGGCAGCCTGACCGGCGAGTTCCGCATTCCCGTGGACGCCATCCCACCCATCCCGCTGGACGCCAAGAAGATCATCGCCCGCCGGGCCGCCATGGAGCTGCCCCAGGATGCCATTGTGAACCTGGGCACCGGCGCGCCGGAAAAAATTGCCAACGTGGCGGCGGAGGAGGGCATCTCCGACAAGATGACCCTGACTGTGGAGGCCGGCTCCATCGCCGGCGTGCCCATGGGCGGCACCCAGTTCGGCGCCGCAGCCAACTCCATGGCCATCATCCCCCACAACGTCCAGTTTGACTTCTACCAGGGCGGCGGCCTGGATGTGGCCTTCCTGGGCCTGGCGGAGACGGCACCCAACGGCGACCTGAACGTGTCCAAGTTCGGCACCCGTCTGGCTGGCGCCGGCGGCTTCATCGACATTACGCAGAATGCCAAGAAGGTGGTCTATTGCGGCACCTTCACCGCCAAGGGCCTGAAGACTGCCTGCGAGGACGGCAAGCTGGTGATCGTCCAGGAGGGCGCCAAGAAGAAGTTCGTCAACCAGGTGGAGCACATCACCTTCTCCGGCAAGTATGCCGTGCAGGTGAAGCAGCCTGTTCTGTACATCACCGAGCGGGCTGTGTTCGAGCTGCGGCCCGAGGGCGTGACTCTGATCGAGATCGCGCCGGGCATCGACCTCCAGACCCAGGTGCTGGATCAGATGGAGTTCATGCCGAAGATCGCTGAGGACCTGAAGCTTATGGACGAGCGCATCTTCAAAGATGAGCTGATGGGACTGGCGGAAGCCTGAGAATTTCCACCGTCGCGGCAATGCGATTTCCAGCCCTGACCGGGCCGCAAATCGCGCCGCTGCCTCGAAGCCGGCGAAGCGCCGCCAGCGGCGGATCAAGCGAGCCGGGTTCCCCCTCTCCCTCACACGGCGAGGGAGCCGCGCCCAGTGGCGCGGGCCATGGAGTTCCGGGCAGGCGAAGCTCACCTGGAACACATTGAAATGTAAAAGACCCCCATTTTTTTGAGGAGGAAAAAAAGAAATGGCATTGATGACCGCACAGGAGTATGTAGAGAGCCTGCGCAAACTGAATACCCGGGTGTATATGTTCGGGGAGAAGATTGAGAACTGGGTGGACCACCCCATGATCCGGCCAAGCATCAACTGCGTGGCCATGACCTACGCTCTGGCCCAGGACCCCCAGTATGCCGATCTGATGACGGTGAAGTCCAGCCTGACGGGCCACACCATCAACCGCTTCACCCACCTGCACCAGTCCACGGAGGACCTCATCAACAAGGTGAAGATGCAGCGCCTGCTGGGCCAGAAGACCGCCGCCTGCTTCCAGCGCTGCGTAGGCATGGACGCTATGAACGCTGTATTCTCCTCCACCTACGAGATCGACGAGGCTTGCGGCACCAAGTACCACGAGAACTTCCTCAAGTTCCTGACCCGCGTACAGGATGAGGACCTCGCAGTTGACGGCGCTATGACCGACGTTAAGGGCGACCGTTCCCTCGCTCCGTCCAAGCAGGCTGACCCGGATCTGTTCCTGCACGTTGTAGAGCGCACCCCGGACGGCGTTTACGTCACCGGCGCGAAGGCGCAGGTTGATTCCGTGACCTACGACGATCTGGTGGAATTGGAGCACAGCCTTGATCCCGCCTACCGCGAAGGGGGGCGATGCGCCTTCATGTTTGCCGACACCACCCTGAAGGCGATCAAGAAGCTGAAGGACGGGCAAGGCCGACCCCTGTGGCTTCCCGGCATTGATGTGAAGGAACCCGCGAGCATCCTTGGCTATCGGTATGTCATCAACCAGTCCGTCCCGGCAATGGCGGCGACGGCCAAGTCCGTGCTGTTCGGCGATTTCTCCAAGTACATCATCCGCGACGCCATGGGCATCACCATGTACCGTTTTGCGGATTCCGCGTTTGCACAGAAGGGGCAGGTGGGGTTCCTCGCCTTCATGCGCTCGGGCGGCGTCCTGACGGATGCGCAGGCCGTGAAGTTCTTCCAGCACGGCGCGGCGGCCTAGCCATGACTGTACGCCTGATCACGCCGCCCGCAGCGGAACCCGTCACGCTTGAAATGGCCAGGCTGCACACCCGCGCCGAAGCCGTGGAGGATGATGCCCTGTTGACGGTGTTGATCACGGCGGCGCGCCAGCAGGGGGAGGGCGTCACCCGCCGCGTATTCGGAGAATCCGTCTGGGAGGTCGAAACAGGCCCCCTGACGTCCCCGTTCCGGCTTCC
>OJQI01000912.1_pt1 | contig 13987 bp, 7 predicted proteins | sample 1598711 | NCBI WGS metagenome assembly OJQI01 (sample SAMN03922505, study PRJEB24848) | human gut metagenome | isolation source: stool sample | host: Homo sapiens | place: Germany | collected 2011-11 | reverse complement strand
CGAGATAGCGTAGCGTCTCGTGGGCTCGGAGATGTGTATAAGAGACAGCAACTACAACTTCATCGATCAACATATTGTCTTCTTGCATTACTACATTAATAGTAGTACGACCATTCACTGCTATTTCTTGGTCTTTCATACCAATATAGCTATAAAGCAAGACAGCGTTACTGGGAACATTGGTAATCTTATAATCACCATCAAGTCCAGTAACGACTCCTTGCTGAGGAGCCCCCTTTACCGAAACTGTAGCACCAATAACAGTCATTCCCGTCTTGTCGGAAACGACACCCGAAACCGTAATTTTGTTCTGCGCCATCGAAACAACGGCAAACAGCAACATCACACATGTAATTAATAAATTTTTCTTCATTTTGTATTGATTTAAAATTCTTTTGCAAAAGTATAGGAGCAATTGATGTATGTCAAAAAACAAACTACCACAAGATTACCACAACCTACTCAAGCACTACAACGTAACTACTACAGCATTGTATAAAATACTAATTCCCAATAATATACACTAGGAAGTTATTTAAAAAATTATTCAGACTGCAGGCCTATCCAAATAGAAATATGCTGTTGAAGTTACATGATCTTGGCGGTAGAAATTAACAAATCCTGGCGGAAAGTCTTTATCCGTGATATGTAGGTCTGAATTTTCATCTAATAAACGATAGAATTTCAGTTTACCGCTTCTATCTATAGTAACCGGTACAAGAGGAACCTTCGCCTTGTACAGTTCGAGTACCTTTTGATATGGAGCACCTCCAATCTGCTGCAATGTAACTCTTATATCATGATGAAAATAAATCGGGTCCTGCACGTGGAAACGATACATACTCCACCAACAACTGTCCGCATTTGCAATCGGACAACCTTGATAACGGTGGGAATACTCGCCCTGCCCCCAAGCCGTACCAATATAGTCTTCAACTCCCGTACCACTCAATGTGGGAAATTCCTTATCTCCGTCAATGTAGAACTTGATTTCACCTTCTCCCCACCAAGTAGTTTCATAGGCCTTATTGGCAAAGATACCCAAGCTTACCCCCAAAAAGCGCCCCCTGCCCGATAGTTGGGGAAGAACAGTATAATCCACTCCCAACTTGGTGGATTTGTCTTCACGCCAGACAGCATGAAAATAGCTCATCTCCGAATCCCATTCCGGCAATTTAGTAAAGTTAATATCATAAAACAAGTGTGTCAGGTCCTCATCCGAGGTATTCACAAACACCACTTTGGCACCGGTGCGGTAAGGCATCGGAATACAACAGTTAAAAGAACGCTTCTCCGGATTAGAAAAGAAACAGTTCTCAAAACGAGATGTACGTGACAGCGGATTCCCAAAAAAATCTCCCAAAGGGACATCCACTGCCGGAACAACAGAGTTATCCCAATAAAACTTGATACGCAACGCACGAAGCATCTTAGGGTTACGTTTGCTGACTGTCAGCCAAATACGGTTAATGATCCCGGGTCCTTGCTGAGACAACAATACACAGCTGTCTCCCGCCATGATTCTGCCGAAAGCACTTCCTTTTGCACCTTTATTGGCTTGAGCTGCCGTTCCCTTGGCACCGGTAGGATTTTCAAAACTTGTCCACCGCGTTTCATGGCCTTCAGGCACTTTCCATATTTGGGCATGGCTCAAAAAAACAAACGAAAACAAGACTGATATAAGAACTATTCTTTTCATTTTTTTATATTTATGGCATTTATACTATTTCCCTTTATAAGGCAACTTAAAACTCTCACCGATAACGCTCCTCCTATACTTCGCATCGTAAATGCGACGATTATGCTCGGACACTTTACGCCTATAACCTTCTTTATACCTAAAATTACGGCTGACAGGCTGTGGTTCCTTCGGCTCCACTACTACGCGTCCGTTCCAAGTAGTCTGATTTGTACAAGGAGGCAAGGCAGCATCCCAAGCATCAAATTCGGCCAAAAGGCTGTCTGCCAACTCCGGATATTCACCACTCAAATCATAAACCTCTTCCTTATCGTCCTTCATATCAAAGAGCTGGATTTTTCTTGTACTTCCCTGATCGTTATAAACTAACTTCCAATCTCCTTTACGGATGGCAAAATCCTCATCCCTACGCCAGTAAAGCGTAGAATGCGGACGCTTGTCTATAGGCCACTCACTTTTCAGATAGGGTAAAAGGCTGACTCCATCCAAAGAATATTTCTGTCTGGAAGTTCCACCGACAGCCTGCATAACTGTAGGAAATATATCAAGACTGATTACCGGATTATCATAAACCATACCTTGAGGCAACTCCGAGGGCCACGACATTATATAAGGAACTCGAATTCCACCTTCATAAGTATCAGCTTTATATCCTCTGAAAGGTCCAGGACTTGACATGGTCGTATTACCTCTGTCTTTATATTCATAACCGGTGCTACACTCTATTCCCTGCCCACGAGGAGAACCATTATCACTGATAAGAATAAAAAGAGTATTCTCTTCCAAACCATTTTTTCTCAAACTTTCCATGACACGACCTATACCATCATCCAAAGCCAACACCATAGCTGCAAAAACTTTCCGGTCTTCATGATGGAATCGCCTCCCCTCAAGCCGATTCACATAGTGTTCGGGAACTTGCCAAGGCGAATGAACGGCATTATACGAAAGGCAAAGCAGAAAAGGAGAGGAAGCATGCTTGTCTATAAACTCCACAGCTTCACGTGTAAAACAGTCCGTAATATATTCACCACTTTCGTGCAAAGGGGGTTGAATCTCGCCATTCCGATACAAAGGGCAAAAGTCATAAAGTTCCACTCCCGGTTTATCTGTAGAACGATAATAATCATGGGTATCAGACCAAAAACCATAGAATTGGTCAAATCCCCTACGATTAGGAGATTGTTCGGGAGAGTCAGCCATATGCCATTTTCCGACAAATCCCGTAGCGTAGCCACAATCGCGGACCATTTCACCCAAAGTAGATTGCCCTTCGGGAATCTTTGCCCAAGGATGCAGATTGTTATAGAAACCAAAGCGTTGTTGATAAACTCCCGTCAAGATACCTGCACGAGACGGTCCACTTATGGAACAAGACACATACCCTTGGCTGAATTGTACTCCCCTGCGGGCAAGTGCATCAATATTCGGTGTCGATACGTCTACCGCCCCCTGATAACCTACATCCCCCCAACCCATATCATCGGCAATGACCAACACAATATTGGGACGTTGGGATTTATCTCTTTGCACATTGCCTGCATTACTCCCGCTGAAGGGGAGTAATGCAGCAACAGACACTAATGTACATGAAACTTTCATATTGCTATCAGCTTAACGTCCAAAGTCGCATACAGAAGCTTTAATCTTCATTTCCGCCTTATGCTTCTCTGCAAGTTCCACAAGCTCTTTCACTATTTCAGGATGTTTTTCCGAAACCTCATATTGTTCAGAAAAATCTTCTTCCACATTATATAAGAAAGGAATTTCCGGGCGTTCCCAAACAGCATGCCGGGTATAAGGATCGGTAAGGGTACTGAAATGAATCTTCCAAGGACCTTTACGAACTGCCAGTAAATGGCTGCCACGCCAATAATACATCTCATCACGTGAAGACTCCCTCTGTTCCCACAACATGGGAGTCTGATCCATTCCGTCAAGTGTCACTCCCTCAGGTAGAGGAATACCTGCCATATTTAAGAATGTCGGCAAAATATCCATTGTTGCCATCATGCCTTGCTGCGTACACGGCGCTATTCGGCCCGGCATACGGAAAACAGCCGGAACGCGGAGACCTCCTTCCCAACAGGTAGACTTCCCTTGACGTAAAGCACCGGCAGAACCTCCATTCAGGCGCTGTACCAACCATGGTCCGTTGTCACTGGTAAAAATGACCAATGTGTTTTCATCCAGACCATTTTCCTTCAAGGCTTTCAATACTTCACCCACACTCCAGTCCAGCTCCTCGACCACATCGCCATACAGCCCCCGGTTACTCCTGCCTTCGAAACGCTCGTTCGTATGCAACGGCGTATGGGGGAAAGTATGTGCCAAGTAAAGGAAGAATGGACGATTCTTATTCTTTTTGATATAGTCTACAGCATATTCGGTATAACGCCGTGTCAATTCTCCCTGCTCAGGCTTGATTTCAAGAACAGAATCCCCCCGCATCAATGAGGCAGGGCGCATATCGTTCGAATAAGGTATTCCGAAAAAATCATCAAAACCATGGTCAGTAGGCAAATAAGGAGAAAAATGCCCCAAATGCCATTTACCTACACAAGCGGTAGCGTATCCATTCTGCTGCAACAGTTTGGCAACAGTCACTTCATCTTGTCCCAATCCTGCTTTGGAATCCGGGAAAAGAACATCCCGTTTATCGCCATACAGTCCATTACGAACCGGTAACCTGCCGGTCATCAGTGCACTGCGGCTAGGCGTAGAAACAGAAGCGCCCACATAAAACTGTGTGAACTTCATCCCTTCCGAGGCCATACGGTCAATGTTCGGGGTATGTATGGTAGGGTTTCCATAGCACCCCAAATCTCCATATCCCATATCATCACAGAAAATCAATACAAAATTCGGCTGCTCCTTCTCCTGCTCCGAACTACAAGACGAAAACATCATTTGAGAAACCGTAGTAGCAGCCAATAATGGAAATAAACTAATTTTTTTCATTTCATGTCCTCCAACTATTTATTCGTCCCCCCAAAGGTCCGCTTTGTTCCCCTTGTTCTTTCTCCATTCATGACGCCATTTGTGTATCATCACATTGTTTACCATCGGCTTCAGCTTACGGCCCGCCTTGTCGGGAATGGCCGGGACAGCCGTCGCCTTGTCCTGATACCAGTAAGCAACGGTAGCCAGGTCGAGCGTCAGGCAATTGTTGTGTCCATGCTCGATGGTGGCTTTCAGCCCTTTCTCGAAGAAGACGGGATCTTGAATAAAGAACCGATAGACATGTGTACGCCCCAAGAATCCGACATCATTATTCACACGTGGATAGCCGAAGTAGATATGCTGGTAGGGCTCTTTCGGGCACCAGGCGGTGTTGAACAAATCTTCCGTACCGGTTCCTATCAAGGAAGACTGTTTTTCACCGTCGATGAACCACATGTCATCGCCTTCACCATACCACATGGGGGTAGGGCACTGTACATAATAGTTCAATCCCACAAAATGGCCCTTTCCCTTGATATCGGCAAACACATAATTGTCGGCTCCGTCCTTATTCTCCGTCTGCTTACCCACGGAACCCCACTCGGTCTCCCCTTCGGGAAGCGCTTCGGTAATCTCACGGTTAAACCACGCATGGAAACGTCCCATGTCCTTGGGCAGTTCCTTCATCTCCACATAGTCTATGTAGTAGTAGAAGGCGCCGATGTTGACATCCGTCTGATTCTCTATCTCAATGCGCGCACCTTTGGCAAAAGGCATGGCGAAATAGCTGCACAAACCCGTACCACCGTTGGGACCGGAAGAAAGGGCAAAAGAAGCATAGTTATACTGTTCGTTCCATCCCTGGCCGAAAAAGGGACCGATGGGGGACACGACAGAAGGCTCGTCGCTGCCGTCCCAGTACATCCGAAGGATGATGTCGTTACGGGAAAGCTGGCGCGGTCCCGGAGACATCGTTATCCAGATATGGTTGATTACGCCTGCCCCCTTGATGTCGGCCAAGACAGCCGTTTCGCCCGGCTTGATGGCCTTCAGGTGGTCACGGTTGTTGCCCGTACGGTCATAACTGCTGACACGGCGGTTGCGCAAGCCTTCCTTCATCTTGGCAAGGTCATACATTTCACTAGACATATTGGTCTGCGCAAAAGCGCTGCCTACTCCCATCAAAAGGGAGAATAAACCTACAAAAAACTTTTTCATCATGGTATTCTTCATTTTTCAAATTATGTTTTTCATCAATCTATCGGTTGTCACTTTCTTGTGGCATCCGACTTCCTTATCTTCTCCTCCAGTATCCGCGCCAGCCTGCGTGCCACTTTGGGATGCTGTTCATACACATTTGTGGTCTGGTATGGGTCTTCCTCCAAATTATAAAGCTGCACAGAGGGTGCATCCGGCTTTATCCGGGCATTTTCTATATCGCTGTTCACCCGATGGGTGAGCTGGAAAGCGGATGCCCCGCCCAAGTCATGGTCACCGACATTCTTTCCGGTAAATCCACCGCTGTTTTGCGCCGGAATATAGACCCACTTCCCTTTGCGAATGGAAAGATGGCTCTTTTGGGAAGGACAGATAATAATATGGTCCCGAATCATTTTCCCGGGATTTCCGATAAGGGCAGGAAGCATATTGAAACTGTCCGGCCCGTCCTGCTCCTGCAATTCATATCCTGTGAGGGCAGCCAAAGTGGCAAGCATGTCAACATTGGACATCAACTGGTTGGATACGCTGCCCGCAGGAATCCTGCCCGGCCAGCGGACAATCATAGGAATGCGATGCCCGCCTTCCCAAGCTCCGAACTTGAAACCAAGAAGCTTGCCGTTGATATGGTGTCCTGCCTTCCAAGCTCTCTGCCCTCCATGATTCAGCATTCCTCCGTTGTCACTGGTGAAGATGAGCAGAGTATTTCCCGCCAGCCCTTCCTCATCGAGGGTACGCATAATCTCGCCTACCACCCAGTCCAATTCATGGATTGAATCACCGTAAGGTCCTGCCTCACTGGTACCTACAAAGCGTTCGGCCGGTGTAAAAGGATGATGGATGTTGGTGGTAGCATAATACAAGAAGAAAGGTGAATCCTTATGTTCCTTTATCCACTGCACGGCCCGGTCTTTCAAAGTAGTGGCTACAGCCCTGTCTTTGTACAAACGGTGCGCAGCCGTGGCTCCACCAATAGAGTTGATACCGAATTTTTCATCGAACTCCTCCGTTTCTGCCCTCTTGCCTCTTACAAACGGGTCGTTGGGATCATAACCCACCACATGATGGTTCTCCACATAAACAAAAGGTGGATGACTGTTGAGAATAGGCACACCGAAGTAATAATCGAATCCCAATTCAAGTGGTCCGGGAGCCAGTTCCTTGTTCCAGTCCATCTTTTCGTCCGTACGGAATCCAAGATGCCACTTCCCCACGATGGCAGTGGAATAGCCGGAACGTTTCATCACATCCGCAATTGTGGTGCGTGCCGTATCAATTTGCAGAGTCTGATTCAGGAAGATTGCCCCCCAAATATCCTCACGGCAAGGATATTGACCGGTCATCAGTCCATAACGTGAAGGCGTGGAAACAGCCGAGGATGAATGAGCGTCCATAAAGCTACGGCCCTGCGATGCCAGACGGTCTATATTGGGAGTCTTGACCTTGGTGGCACCGTAACAACCAATGTCGCCATAGCCCAAGTCATCAACGTTGATAATGATTACATTGGGCTTGACCTCAGTGGAAGCCGGAGATTGCTGCGCGACGGCAGGCAAAACGCTGAATCCCATCCCTACTGTGAAGGAGAGAGACCCGGTAAGTAATTTGTGTTTCATATTTCACTCAATTTATCGGTTAATACAACATTATTAAGAATAGAACATCAATGAATCCTGAATATCTTTATCCCATTCAAGAACGTCATCCCTTTCACCGCCTCAAAGTTCACCGTAAGGTTTCCACCGGTTACGGCAACATGCAGTTTCTTGGATATGCAACGGTTCCCGCCTACTTCTATCGCCGGAGAGAAATGATTCAGCCAAGGTCGGTTGTTGACAGAAACATTGAAGACACTGCCGCGGAAATCGGCATTGTCTAGGGTAGCGACAGCTCCCAAATCGTAAGTCACCCGCTCGGAACGTGCGTTCAGGTCAGCAAAAAGAAGTTCTACTTCATAGTCGCCGTCGGGCAAGTCGAAGCGATAGGCCCTGATGTCCTTGCGTTTGGTCTGGAGCAAAGGAACATTACGGGTGTCTTTCACCTCGGCAGTGGTTCCGATACGTCCCGGAGAACGGCGGAAAATCTCTCCACCTATGTAGCCCCAACTTCCAGGAGTATAAGCTTGGTCGGGAAGCCAGCAAAGATCACTCTTGTCATCCGTAAAGAAACAGTTGCTGCCCACGTTCACTGCAAGTTCCAGCTGTCCGGAGCCGACTGCCGCGATATGGCGAGGCTGCATCTTCACAAAAATGTCCGAAACCTGCTCCACCTTCTTCCCATGGCAGATACCTGAAGCCACAAGCGTGTTTCGCCCCGCAACGAGAGGCACTTGCCACACTGCATGGCAATTCTCGATGCCTTGCACGGAGAGCTTCGTGCCGTTGACAGACAACTCCACCTTATCCAGATTGGAATACACTTTCACCGGATGTTCCACCGCTTCACCGTCCGAAACCACAGTCCGATGCTTCCAGTCATCCACAGCAATGTGCAGCACCGGAATATCCTTGCGCAGGAATGCCTGGAAATAATAGAACACATCTTTAGGACGGCGGTCATTGTACATCAGTCCTTTATTATTGATATGCGGCGTAGCCTCCTGGCGACTGGCAGAACTGAAATCAATGAAGTTCCACTCCGTGGCGCCCACTATGAACGGTCGCTTCATGATAGCGGGCAGATAGTATTCGAGGTACAACTGCTGCCATTGCATGGAGAAATCGAATATCTGCGGATCGAGCGACTGCAAGCGCGGGTCGGAACCGGCACCGAACTCACTGATTATTAACGGACGGTGCGGGTATTTACGATGCTCTTCGTCCACAAAGCGGTCGAAAGACTTGAAGTCGTTCTCATACCAGCCCTGATAAAGGTTCCAACCGGAAATGTCGGTGATATTGCTGAGACCGATTTTATTGTAAATCTGATTGCCGTGGTAGGCCATCGTACTCAGACGGTAGGGGTCTTCCCTCTTCAGAGTTTCCTCCAGATGCCGGGCAAGCGCCAAGGTATTCTCGTAGAAACCGTTGAGCCGTTGTTTCTTCACCCGATACTGCAGCTGGATAACAGCCTCGTTCATATACCCCCACATAATGACGGACGGATGGTTGTAATGCTGGCGAATCATTTCGCGCAAGGCGCTTGTGGCATTCGCGCGGAACTCGTCACCCAAAGCTATCAAATCTACTACCGGAATCTCCTCCCATACCAGCATGCCGAGTTCGTCGCAAGCACGCAACACGGCATCGTCCTGTGGGTAATGTGCCAGACGGACAAAGTTCACACCCATGTCTTTCAGCAACTGCATATCCCTGCGGTGCATCTCATCCGAAAGCGCTATGCCCATCGGCATCTGGTCCTGATGACGGCAAGCTCCCATAAGTTTCAGGGGTTCCCCATTCAACTTGAAGCCTTCCTGCGCATCCACGCTGAACCAGCGGACCCCCAAAGGGACACGTGTCTCATCTTTCAACACCTTGCCACGCACATCTTTCAAAGAAACTTTCACGCTGTACAGATAAGGGGAATCGGGCGACCACAACTGTGGCTTTTCCAACTGTAACCGTTCCTTGAAGGCGAACGCCCCGTCGGCATCTATCCGGACGCTGCGCAAAGATTGGGCTACGGTCTTCCCATCTGTATCCAGCACCTCGACGTCCAACTTCAACACCGCACGCCGCACATCACGGTTCACCAAAGTCCCACGCACACTGATTTCTGCCCTATCCTCACTCACGGAAGGCAAATCGACATAAATGCCCGTAGAGGCATAGTCGGTAAGGCTGATGTGCTGCTTTGCAGCACTGATGAGCCACACATTGCGGTAGATGCCGCCAAAGATGGTGAAGTCGCCGGACAAAGGAGGTATCCGGTCGTTCTGATTATTGACGTGCACCATCAGCAGATTCGGGGCATCGGTCCTTACTTTATCCGTAATGTCTACGGTAAAGGCAGAGTAACCTCCTTTGTGGGTAGTGAGCAGCTCGCCGTTGAGGTACACATCTGCCAGAGAATTGACACCATCAAATTTCAGGTAAAGCTGTTTATCCCGCATCTGCGCGGCATCCGTACGGAACTCTTTCTTATACCAGGAAGAAGCCCTGCGGTAGTTACGGGTAGAATAGGCATCCGCATTCCAGGTATGCGGCAGATGTACCTGCTGCCAACCTTCTTCATGGCGTTGCACTTCCTGCAACCGATTGTCATCACATGCGGCATAATACCAGCCGTCATTAAAACTCTGAACCACCCGCCCAGCATTGACAACCGGGTACATGGTGGACAGACACAATATTAATAAAAATATTTTCTTCATGTTTTTCAATAGATCATATTATCTTACACAAGTCAAGCAAATACTGCAAGAATACTGCATATAGTTTGCAGTGAAAATGCAGACAATATGCAGCAACAATGCCATTTCAACGCAGTGACTCGAATGCTGCATATTGCCGCCTTGGGAATCAGTTAGAGTAACTTGAACGCTGCTTTTTTTACGTCCCGGCAACTTCTGCCAATCATCACCTCAAAGTCACCCGGCTCGCATACAAAATCAAGATTGTAGTTGTAGAACTTCAGCAATTCGGGGGTAATCTTGAAAGATACTTTTTTAGATTCGCCGGCTTTCAGGAAAATCTTTTCAAAGCCTTTCAACTCTTTCACCGGACGGGTTACACTTCCCACAAGGTCACGAATATAAAGCTGGACCACTTCGGCACCGTCTCTCTTGCCGGTATTGGTCACAGTCACGGTAGCAGTCAGTTCGCCCTTATCCGTCATGCTAGTCTTGTCCAAAGCCACGTCGCTATAAGAGAATGTTGTATAGCTCAAACCGAAACCGAAGGGATAAAGCGGTTCATTGTCTATGTCTATATAGTTGCTGCGGAATTTCTGGAACCATGCACCGTCGGCAAGAGGGCGACCCGTGTTCTTGTGGTTGTAGAACAAAGGAATCTGTCCCACGCTCTTCGGGAAAGTCGTAGTCAGCTTTCCGCTCGGGTTCACATCACCAAACAGTACATCGCCGATGGCAAAACCTGCCTCACTGCCCGCAAACCATACATTCAGAATGGCCGGCACGTTTGCCTGCTCCCAGTTCAGTACCAGCGGACGACCGGTAAACAGCACCAGTACCACAGGTTTTCCCGTTTTCAATAATTCCTGTAACAGTATGCGTTGGGTGTCCGTCATTTCAAGATTCGTGCGGCAACTGCTCTCTCCACTCATTTCCGAAGACTCACCGAGCGCAGCCACAATAACATCCGATTTGGCAGCCACGGCAAGAGCCTCGTCCAGCAACTCCTTGTCCGAACGATTGTCACGGTGTAAAGAACGTCCGAACATAGTGGCACGTTTCTCATATTCGGCATCACTCATCAAATTACAGCCTTTCGCAGTCAGTATTTCGGCTTTACCGCCTGCTACCGCCTTCAAACCTTCAGCCAAAGAAGTAGCATTCTTCAATACGGCAGCCACACTCCAAGTACCCGGCATATTACTGCGGCTGTCTGCCAACGGACCTACCACAGCAATAGTGCCCTTCTTGGCCAGCGGAAGCACATTACCCTCGTTCTTCAGCAACACCAAGCTCTCCGAAGCAATCTTACGCGCAACGGCACGATGCTCTTTGGTAAAGATTTGCTTCTTGGCACGCTTCACATCACAGTATTTATAAGGATTATCGAACAAGCCTAACTTGTACTTAGCTTCCAAAATACGGCGACAAGCCGCATTAATAGCTTCTTCTGTCACTTTTCCTTCTGTCAATGACTTCTTGAGCGTACCTACAAATGCATCGCTCACCATATCCATATCGACACCAGCATTCAACGCCAACGCGGCAACAGTCTGCGTATCGCCCATGCCATGGTCGGTCATTTCTGTAATTCCGGTATAATCTGTCACTACAAAACCGTCAAACCCCCACTGCTTACGCAATACATCCGTCATCAACCACTTGTTTCCAGTAGCTGGAATACCATCGACCTCATTGAAAGAAGCCATCGCACTGCCCACACCGGCATCAACCGCCGCCTGATAGGGCAACATGTATTCATTGAACATGCGCTGATGACTCATATCTACTGTATTATAGTCACGTCCTGCCTCGCCGGCACCATACAAGGCAAAATGCTTTACACAAGCCATAATCTCATCATTACGGCTCATATCCTTTCCCTGATAACCACGTACCATGGCTTGCGCAATGGCTGCTCCCAGAAACGGGTCTTCACCGTTGCCCTCGGACACACGCCCCCAACGGGCATCACGGCAAATATCCACCATCGGACTGAATGTCCAGCAAATACCGTCGGCGCTGGACTCAATGGCTGCAATACGCGCCGATTCTTCAACCGCCTTCATATCCCATGTACACGATAATCCTAAAGGAATGGGAAACACCGTTTCATATCCATGAATAACATCCATACCAAATAAGAGAGGAATACCCAAACGACTTTCTTCAACCGCCTGCTTCTGTACATCGCGGATACGTTCCACGCCTTTCAGATTGAAAAGCCCGCCCACTTCACCGGCACGAATACGTTTGGCCACATTACTACTTTTAGCCTGACCGGTCGTAATCTCACCGGTAACCGGCAGATTCAACTGACCTATTTTCTCTTCCAGGGTCATCTTCTTCATTAAATCGTCGATGAAACGATTCATATCGACCGGAGATTTCTGCGCATACGCACTAGCGGCAGTAAACACCAACAAGACTAAAAATAATTGTAACTTGAAAAGTAAATGCTTCATGTTTTTCATGCTTTTAATTGATAGAAATATTATTTTACTGCAAATAAAAGAAAAGCATGCGACAATCTCCACATCCCGTACTACAACAAAAGTACAACCATCACTAAAAAACAAAAGAGGAAGTACAATATTAGTACTTCCCCCATTAATATTTCACTGTAAAGCAGCTATTTAAAGTTTATAAGAAAATCAGTCAGACTTTCTTCCGGAAGCAGATTGAATTTCTTGCGCAACCGGTATCTTGCAGCATCAACCCCACGCGTGGAAATGTTGAGCAACTTCGCTATCTCCTTTGTCGGCATATTCAAGCGAAGCAATGCGCAAAAGCGCAAATCTCCTGAAGTTAAATCTGTATATTGAAGTTTCAGATTACGGAAGAAATTCTCGTGTATACGGTCAAAATTAGCCTGAAACATAGTCCAATTCTCTTCATCGGACACTATATTGCTATTAACTAAAGTGAGCAGCTTATCCAAGTTCTTACGGCTATACTGTCCTAACAACTTTTGCCGCTGTATCTCTTCTTTCAAGGAACTCAGAAATTCCTGATGGGCGATATTTGTCATTACCACACTGGACAACTCCTTGCTTTTAAAACGCAAATCGGCCTCAAGCTGTTCCTTTTCCAACTCAACAATCTTCTTCTCTTGCCGCTCGAGTTCTGCCTGATGGGCTACGCGCTGCCGTTCAATCACACGGTCTTTCTTTTTCTTCACGAAACGGTAGACCAGATATTGCAATAAAGCCAACAGACACAATCCTGCCAAGATATAACTTCCCACAGCCCAATAAGACAAATACCACGGACGCAAAATCTCAAAAGGAAGCTCTACCGATGCCAAAACTCTATCGGTATCATATATCTCTGCCTGAAAAACATAACTTCCATAGGAGAGCCGAGAATACTTCTTCTGCAAATAGCGTCCACCCGGCATCCATTGGTCAGAATATCCTTCCAACCGATACCTTACCTTATAAGTATAATTACTATAAACCGGATAACACAATGTAAAATTCACCGTATTAAACTCAGGCTCCACCTTGGCTCCCGGCTGCACGACCAATGTTTTCCGCTTACCACTGAATTCATCAATGACCCGCATTCCCGAAATCCATAAAGAGCGTCTGACCCGAGATTTATATAACGAGGAACTGTCCGTCTCAATACGGGCAATGGCATTGTTCAGGCAAAGATAGGAACAGCCATTCCTCACGTCATAAGCCACGCTTCCCCGTTCTTCCACCGTCAGACCGTCAAACAAAGAATATGGAATCCGGAGTTCGATATTGAAAGTATTTATCGCACACTTCACTAAATACACTATCCTATCACTGTCTCTTATACACATCTCCGAGCCCACGAGACGC
>OJQI01000909.1_pt1 | contig 14001 bp, 14 predicted proteins | sample 1598711 | NCBI WGS metagenome assembly OJQI01 (sample SAMN03922505, study PRJEB24848) | human gut metagenome | isolation source: stool sample | host: Homo sapiens | place: Germany | collected 2011-11 | reverse complement strand
ATAGCGTAGCGTCTCGTGGGCTCGGAGATGTGTATAAGAGACAGGAGCGTGATATGGCAGGGCTGGCTCGAAGCAACCACGTTGAGCTTGCGCAGGCGGTCGATGTCCTCGGGCAGAAGGTTCTCCAGGTGCTCGAGCGTGTTATGGCCGTGCTGGGGCAGGCCGTACAGATCGGCCGCCTCCTCGAAGATATCCAGCGCGGCATGAATCGCACCGTCACCAATGACGTGGATGCGCACGGTGTGACCGCGCTCCGCGGCCGCCAGAACCAGTTTGCGCATGCGCTCAACCGGGACCGTCAGACGGCCCTGGTCGCCCGGGAAGCGCGGATTGGTATAGGGCTCAGTGAGATATGCCGTGTGTTCACTCGACACGCCGTCGAAGAACTGCTTAAAACCCGGCGCCGAAAGCAGCGCGTTGTTCGCGTAACGTACCTGCAGCTCTTCCAGACGCGACTGGTCATCCAGCAGCGTGGGAAACAGATGGGCACGAATGCCCAGCCTACCGGCCGTCTGCAATTTGTCGTAGACATCGTCGCGGATAAAATCGCAGCCCGGCATGGGCATGAGCGACATATCGCAGATCGAAGTAATACCCTGCTCGGCCATGCGCCTCATTTGATCGGCGTAAGCGCTTGCGATGCGACCTTCGCCCAGCCACTCAAGGCAGCGCGGCAGCAGCTGCATGGCAGCCGCTTCGTGCGCAATGCCCGTGAGCTCGCCGCTTGCGTCCTTGTCGTAACTGCCGCCCGCTGGCGGCTCGCTGTCGCGCGTGACGCCGAGCGCCTCGAGTGCGCGGCTGTTGAGCCAAAGCGTGTGCCCGTCGCCCGAATACATAACGCAGGGACGATCGGGGAATGCTGCATCGAGCGACGCCTTGGTAGGATGCTCGGGCGGGTCCCAACGGTAGTCGCGCCATCCCTGCGTCACAACCCAGGCGTCGTCGGGCAGATCCTGGGAAAACTCGAGCGCGTGTTGCACCAGTGCCGCCTCGGACGTACCCATATCCATGAGCATGTACGGCGAGGAACCGACCGAGGTATGGAAGAAGTGCAGATGAGCGTCATGGAAACCGGGGCAGACAAACTGCTCGCCGCAGTCGATAACCGGCGTGGCGGCAGGCGCGGCGGCAATCACGTCATCGGGCGCACCGACTGCGACGATACGGTCGCCTGCGATGGCAATCGCCAGCTCGCGGGCGGTATCGATGCCGTCTTGCGCGGTAAAGACGTTCTTGGAGCGGATAATCCGATCGATATGTTGCATGGGCATCCCCATCTCTGGCAGGAAATTCAACACCCCCGAGTGTACTCCCCCGCCCTTGTAACAAAACCCCAAGCGGCAAACGGCAACTTTACCAGCCCTAGCGGCAGGTGGCATACTGGAGAGAGCCTGTACGATTTTGCGATCAACCCAGCAAGGAGCAAATCGACCATGACGAAGACCAAGGCACAGCAGATTATGGCGGCGACCGAGGCTCGCGCGGCTGACGACGTCACCGCAGCCATCAAAGATATCGCTACCGAATTTGAACCATATATCATCAAGCAGCGCCGGCACTTCCATAAGCACCCGGAGCTGAGCCTTGCCGAGGAGCGCACGACCTCCGACATCGCCAACCAGCTCGACGCCATGAATATCCCCTACGAGCGTCCGCTCAAGACCGGCTTGGTGGCAACGCTTCGCGGTACCGCGCCGGATGCCTACCGCGAGGACGGCACGCCACGCCGCCGCATCCTGCTGCGCGCCGACATCGACGCCCTGCCCGTCACCGAGCAGACCGGCGAGGAGTTCGCCAGCGTCAACGAGGGCTGCATGCACGCCTGCGGTCACGACTGCCATATCGCCATGATGCTCGGCACGCTGCAAATCCTGCGCCATATGACCGACGACATCCACGGCGAGGTCCGCATCGTCTTCCAGCCCAGCGAGGAAAACGGCCAGGGCGCCAAGCTCATGATCGGCACGGGCGTGCTCGACGGCGTCGATGGCGCCTACGCCGCGCACATCTGGAGTGAGGTCGACGCCGGCACCGTGAGCTGCGAGCCCGGTCCGCGCATGGCCAATACCGACTGGTTCCGCATCGACGTCCGCGGCACCTCGTGCCATGGCGCCATGCCCCAGCGAGGTCACGACGCCGTCATGGTTGCCGCCGAGATTGTCAACGCCCTGCAGACCATCGTCTCGCGCGAAATCAGCCCCTACGAGCCGGCCGTCATCACCGTCGGCGAGCTGCACGGCGGCACCGCGCGCAACGTTATCGCCGGCACGGCCTACCTCGCCGGCACGGTGCGCACCTACGGAGATTCGACCCACGAGGAAATGCCGGAGCTTATGCGCCGCATCGTGGAGCATACCGCGGCCGCCTTGGGCGCCGAGGCAGAGCTCACCGACTACACCATCGCCAACTACAAGGTCGAAAACGACGCCGCCTCGAGCGAGCGCTGCCGTCAGGCCGTGGTCAAGTGCTTGGGCCCCGCGGGCGAAGGCCATTATCGCGGCACGCTTTCGGGCGAGGACTTCTCGGAGTACCTGCGCCGCGTGCCGGGCGTGCTCGCCTTTGTTGGCACGCGCAACCCCCAGATTGGCGCCACGTACGCCCAACATTCTTGCTTCTACAAGATTGACGAGACCGTGCTGGCAAAGGGCTCCATGGTGGCCGCCCAGTATGCTATCGACTTTTTGGCCGAGCCCACGCAAGAGGAGCTCGACGGCCCCACGATCGCCGCGGTTGCCGAGACCAACCCCGACTTGGCCGCCAAGCTGCGCTCTGCCAAGGCCACGGCCGCTGAGGCGCGCGACGCCATGCACGATGCTCGCACCGCCCGCCATGCTGCAATCAAGGGCATCCACGATGCGCGGGCTGCCGCTCGCCACGAGGAAAAGCGCGACGAGTAGCCGTCACGCCCATCCATAACAGCCTGGCTAAAGCAAAGCGGGGGCGGACGTTATCTCAACGTTCGCCCCCGCTTATGTGTCGACCGTTTTTCTAGCGCGTCCTCCGTCACGCCAGGTAAGAGCGAAGGATGGTGAGCCAGCGTGGGGGTTCGAGGTGGATGATATCGTCGGGAACTCCGGCGGGCGCATAGCCGCCAAAGAGCAGACCGGCATCTGCCGGATTGATGAGGCGCACGATCCATACGACGACGACCAGCACGCACAACACGGTGACCGCAATGTCGATACCACGCTTTAGCTTGCTCGATGCCACCTCCTCGCGCACGAACGCGAGCACAAACGCAATCGGCACCACACAAAACAGCGGATGGTAGGCAAAGGCAGCCGCATAATCGAGGCGCAGCGCCGCCAGCCACGCCCTCGTCATGCCGCATCCCGGACAAGGAATGCCCGTCATCAATCGAAAAATGCAGCCAATGTCGAGCAGGTAGAGCGCGAGCCAGGCGACAAAGAGCGCGCCGGTGCAAAAAAGGGCGCGGCGAAGGAGCTCTGCCGTGCCCCTATGTCCCTGGAAGCTGTTCACGCCGCCCTTATTGTTAGGCACGAGCGCCAAGGCGAGTGTTGTAAGCCGTTGCCATGGCATTGGTATTATTGATGACGATGTTCATAGCGAAGATGGGACCAAGGCCGCACAGGAGCGCGCCGAAGATCTGCCACAGAAGAACGGTGGTGCCGTTTTCCTGGAACACCAGGCCGTAGCGAGGAGCGTTGGCCTGCAGGCGGTTGCCAATCTTGTAATACCAGTAGTACGCGTAGAAGCCGCAGGTCACAAACGATAGAAGGATGAATTCCGCCAGACCCGGCGTGTAATCGCCGTCATCCTGACACAACGTGTTGACGTCGCGTGCCAAGCAATACAGGAAGTAGAACGAATAGATACCGCAGGTCACAAGAGAGAGCAGCAGCCAGCCGATCAGGCTGCGGTCAGCCTTAATGGGGTCATAGCCCATCGGAGCGGATGCGGACTGTTGGGCGTATTGACCGGTGTACTGCTGCTGAGGCTGGGGCGCGGGCTGAATAGCCTGGGCCGGAGCGGGCTGGGGCTGCGGGGCCGCAGCGGCAGAAGCGGCACCAACGGCGGATCCGCAAACAGGGCAGAATTTGGCATCATCCGAAATGGGAGAACCACAAGTGGGACAGAACATGAGCCTCTCCTTTTCCTAAGGCGTCGCACGCCTTCAAACCTTACACGTCTACGTTCTCAACAATAGCCGCGACGTTGTTGCGCAACATTGACCAATTTCCGAGAAATTTTGCTGCAACCGTTTTCCCAGGCATTTTCTTGCTTTCGCAGTAGAAAAAGGCACCCCGGGCTCAGTTGCCCAGGGCGCCTCGACCGGCTATTCGGTTTGATTGTTTTCGGCAGCAGGATTATCGCCCGGCTCATCCGCCGGCGTGGCAACGGCATCCCAATCGGGCTCCGCAGGCGTCGCCTCGGACGCCGGTGCGGGGACAGGAGCAGGTGCCGGGGCAGGGGCAGGCGCGGGTGCCGGGGCAGGTGCAGGCGCGGGCGCCGGGGCAGGCGCAGCACCAGTGGCTGCCGTGGGATTGAATCCCGCAGGAGCAGGCTTCTTCTCACCCGGGAGCACAAAAGTCAAAACGTCGTCCTTGTCCTCATCGGCCCATTCGCTTGCATAACGTGCAGCCCAATAGCCAACGGCACGGTGCTTGAGCATCTTGCCAAAGACCGTAAGGAACACCGTGACGAATGCAATCAGCACCAGGAACAATACGAGCGTGACACCACCGGCGGTAACAATCGCCTCGATACCCGTGGGGCGATAGTAATAGCCGTACGCGCCAATTCCGGCGATGGCACCAAAGACAGCTGTCAAGATCCACGTAATGGCGTTGGAAACCAGGCCCGTCAAAAACTCGGGAAGGAACGAAGCACAGAACAGCTTGGTCTTGTTGTGCTTAAAGGCCGCCCAGACCTTATCGAGCGAAAACGCGCTCTCGACGCGCCCGGTCACCGCAAAGTGCATCACGGCAATGTCGGCGAACATCTTAAAGAAGACACCCAGAATCGCCGAGGCAATTAGCGCCAGGACAAGCAGGCCAGCGAGCCAAACAGCGCAGCTTCGAGCGCATAAGAGCCGTAATACGAATACGAGCCTGCGGCGCCAATTACCGCGCCCTCCGCCAGCGAAAGCACTACACCGATAACGGGAATGGCAGCGATAACCTCGAGCACGACCGAAATAACGCTCGAAAAGACTCCGAGACCAAACGACGTGGAACGCATCAGCGGACGATCCATGCCGTCATCGACCTTGAGCGAAAGATCACGGCCCCACTCAATACCAAAGCCGGAACCGCACACGCTCGCAATGCAAGCTGCCAAAAAGCCGATGGCAGCCGCAATGCCGCCAATAACGGGAATAAACAACACGAGCACCGACACAACGCAAATCAGCGCCGGCAAAAACGCGATTTGGCATACACGCTGAAGCACGCCCGGAGTCTTGGTCATATCTTGGAACGCCTGAGCCACACAGCCCTTTGGCACATTCGCCACGGGCGGCTGCGGAACAAACTGCTGGGGCTGAGGCTGTCCCTGGGGAGCGGGGCCAGCGGCACCGGCATTAGGAGCACCACACACGCCGCAGAACTTGTCGTTATCGCCCATGGGGGCGCCACACTGCGAGCAGAACATAGAATCATCCCTTCGTATCTTGAACAAATCACTTGGATCGCAAACGATGTCTTTAGCATCATTATTGCCCAATGTGGGGTCAAATACTCAAAGATGACCGATTTGCAAGATACACGGCGCCAGCAGGCGGTTCGTTGAATACGTCTGTGCTAGTTCGTTCCGCGGAAGCCCTTGCCGACAATCTCGGAGCTGTCGACGATCGTGATAAAGGCACCCGGATCGACCTCGCGCGCATAACGGCGCAGCTGCACGGCCTCGCGACGGCTCAGCACGCTCATGATCACCGTCACGCACTTGCCCGAGAAGGCACCGTAGCCGCGGCTGATGGTCGCCGTGCGGTTGAGATGCTTGACGATAAACTCCTCGACCTTAAGGGGCTCGGAACAAATGACCGTGCAGACTTTGCGCAGATGAATGCTCTCAATGGCTTTGTCGACCACAAGCGTCTTGGCAAACAGGCCGAGCACGCAATACAGACCGACACGCGGGCCATACAAAAAGGCCGCGATGGTCACGATGCCGATATCGACCAGTAGCAGGGCGCGGCCAATCTCGAGCGTGGTGCGGCGTTTGAGGATCATAGCGAGAATGTCCGTGCCACCCGTCGAGGCGCCGATGTCAAAGACGATGGCACTGCCGAGCGCCGGCAAGATGACGGCAAAGCACAGGTCGAGCCACATATCACCCGTCAGAGAGACATCGGTCGGAATAAAGAGCTCAAACAGCGAAACATAGGCGGACAACGCAAACGAGGCGAAGACGCTCCACAGAATTGCCTTGCGTTCCAAAAAGATAAAGCCCAAGACGACGAGAACCGCGTTGATAATCCACATAAAGACGCCGACGGGCAGGGTCGGGAACAGCGTGGACAGAATGACCGACACGCCCGAGGTGCCGCCAAAAGCAAAGTGATTAGGGGTTTTAAACGCAACGATGGCGAAGGCCGTAAGAATCAGGCCCAGATTGAGCTCGGCAAAAAAACGCGGAAAGCCCGGCTCCTGGCTGCGCTTTTGACCGGCACGCTCGCCGCGCTCGATATCGGTGCGATCAACCACGCGCTCCATCGGCACCACGGGAGGACGATGCATCTCCTCGGCAGCACGCGATGCCGCCTCTGCCGCGGCGGCCTCAATCGCCCATGCCTTGCTTTCTGTTTCGTGCTCGTCGGCCATTACGGCAACCCCTCGTTAACAATTTGGAAACAATGCGCCCATTAGGGTAACGCGGAACGCGACGATTGCAACCCCTAGTTAGACGAGCGGTATACCTACATCGGGGGGCATACAAATAACGGCCGGCCACGCTTTTGCTTGCGCGGTCGGCCGTTTAACGTTTTCGCAGATAAAACCTGCCAAAACAAACCTGTCCCTTTTTGGAAGGTTACTCGTGCTGGTTGGTGCGGTGCTCGTACTCCTCGGGGGTGATGACGTCCTCGATGCGCAGGTTGACGCCTGCCACCTCAAGACCGGTCATCGCAGCCAGACGCTCGGTCACGCGCGCCTTGACGTCGTCGAAAATCGCGGGCGCATAGGCGCCGTACTCGATAATGACGGAAATGTTGACGACCACGCGGTTGTCATCGGTGACCTCGACCGTCACGCCCTTGGTCAGGTTCTCGGCACCAAACTGCTCCTGCACGAAGTGCATGAGGTTACCCTTCATGCCCAGGACGTGCGGCACCTCACGGGTGGCCATGGCGACGATCTTCTCGATTACACCGTTGGAATAGGTCAGCGAGTCCTCGGACTCGTCTGTTTCCTCATCATCCTCGTCCGCATCATCGGCGGGCTCGGCCTCGACGAGTGCCTCATCCTCGAGCGTTATGTCCTCGGCCTCGGAGGTGACGGTCTCGTCTGCCTCGAGCTCGGTATCGGCCACATCGACCTTCGTGTTAAAAGCCATGGTTCCTCCTTATGCCCGCCGCACACGCGGCGGTCGAATACATACTAGCGGCCGCTAAACAGACGACCGAAGAAGTTGACGATCCCGTTCTCGCCGTCACGGATCTGGCCAATCACGGCGCCGATCAGTACAAAGAATGCGATGACGAGCGTGTCCCACAGGCCGAGCGTGAGCACCAGTACGGCGAGCACAAAACCAGCGACGGCTCCAAGCGTGGTATTGGGATGACGGACGGCATAGCTCCAGATGGCTGCCCCCGTACCCTTGATGAGACCCATGGCCTCATCAAAATCATTGGCGACCGCGTCATGCGACTCGGTACCCTCCACCTTGGGATCGACGACCTCGCTAGCCGGCGCGGCGCTCTGATCGATAGTCAGGCGCGGAGTGCGGACGGTCTTGTCTTGATTGGTATCACTCACCGGAAACCTCCACGGTCTGGACGGTAGTCTTGGACGGTAAAAAACGAACGCGCACAGTCGTGCCCGGCGTGCCGAGCATGGTGTCGCAGGCCTCCTCGATACGTTGCTGCATCGCGGCTGCAAGGGAGGCCACATCCCGGTCGTCGAGCGCGATGGCGTCGACCTTAAAACGGACGCGCGATTCGTCGGAGCCCTGCACGCGCGCCTCGACATGCTCGACCATCACGCGGTCGTCGCGCTCTGCCGCGGTGCGAGCACACGAGGAGAGGGCGGCGAGCGTGACCTCGATATTACGCTCCCCCGCCGGATGCACGCAGGACGGCTCGCGACGAGCAAACATCAGGCGAAAGAAACACACGAGCACGCCGAGCGCCACGACACCGCCGCACGCCGTAACAACGATGCGAGGCAGCGGATCGCGCATCAGCAGCATAAAGCGATAGGTATATGGCCCCCAAAACTGGCAGACCAACGTACCCAGCGCCACAACGGCGGCGACAAGATACACGATCGCCAGGGCTCGTTTGAGCACGCGCATGCGGCGCTCCCTTCAAATCTCGATCCAAGGAATGCAAAACGATTCGCATCATTATAAAAGAGCCGGGTCCGGTGCCTCATTGCACGCGAATCCGGCTCATCTATTCCACGAGGCTTGCATGCTCGCTTCATTATGCCCAGATATGCACGGCTCAATCCGTGCGGGCGCTACTCCTCCTCGAGGGCAGCGATGACCTCGTCGGTCATGTCCATGGTGCTGTAGACGTCCTGGACGTCGTCGAGCTCCTCAAGACGGTCGATGAGGCGCTGAACCTTCTTGGCGTCGGCACCGGAGACCTCGGTCGGGGTGGTCGGGACCATGGTGGTCTCGGAGCCCTTGACCTGGACGCCCTGCTCCTCGAGCGCCTTGGAGACAGCCATGACCTCGTTGGCAGTAGTCCAGACGATCCACTCCTCGCCGGCGTCCTCGTAGTCCTCGCCACCGGCCTCGGCGATGGCCATCATGAACTCATCCTCGTCACCGGCAGCACCGTTGGCGATCATGGTCTCCTTCTTGGCGTTCTCGTCCAGGATCTCCTTGGCGACGACGATCTGGCCCTTGCGCTCAAACTGGAAGGCGACGGAGCCGGAGGTGCCCAGGTTGCCACCAGCGTGGGAAAAGGCGGAACGGACATCAGCAGCGGTGCGGTTCCGGTTGTCGGTCAGGCAGTCGACGTAGACGGCGACACCGGCGGGACCGTAGCCCTCGTACACGATGTTCTCGTAGACGGCGGCGTCGGCACCCGAACCAAAGGCCTTATCGATAGCGGACTTAATCTTGTCCTTAGGCATGGACTGAGCCTTGGCCTTAGCGACGGCAGCGGCGAGGCTGGCGTTGTTCTCGGGCAGCGGGTCACCGCCGAGACGGGCAGCAACGGTGATGTTGCGGCTCAGCTTGGAGAAGAGGGCGGAACGCTTGGCGTCCTGCGCGCCCTTACGATGCTTGGTTGTGGCCCACTTAGAGTGTCCGGACATACGTGTCTCCTATCGGTTTCGACCTAAAGCCCAGCGTGAATGCTCGGGCAATATAAACAAACGTCGTTATGATATACCTACTGGCCTGCGAGATAAACCCCAAAATGAAGGCGTCGTGATGATACAAGCCGTTGGGGCAAAGCAACCTGTCCCCGATATACCAATCTTGGGCTAGGCCCAGAGGAGGTCGCTGCGGGTGATCGTGGCACCGATGGCAAAAGGCATGCATGCGATGACCGGGTACAGGTAGCGCATGTAGGTCGAGCCGTTGCAGGGACCGATCAGGCACACGGCGAGCACGCCCAGCAGCGGTATCCAGATGGCCAGCGCGCGCCACGAATGGCGGCGCAACAGGTAGACCACTACGGAGATCATGATCCACACGTAGGTGGCCGAGCTCATGGTGAGCGAGATAAACGGGATGCGCTGCACCGCCACGCGGTACAGGTTAATCAGGTGGTCGCACCAGCGCACGGCTTTGCTGTCGACCGGATGGAAGTCAAAGTACTTGAGGTTATCGGGCTTCGCCATGATCTCGGCACTGCGCGCCGTGCTGTAGACCCACGCATCGCGAGCGCTCGGATAGAAGTACCCGTAGTAGTTATTGACGAGCGCCGAGATATAGCACTCGGGGTCCTTTTTGAACATCTGGGCCCACACCTCAAAATAGGCCTTGATGTCCTCCTGCGAGGCGTACTCGTTAAAGCAGTTCTTGACGGCATCGGACTTATCCGGGTTGTAACGGCGGCCCAGATTCTCGTACTTGAGCACACGGTCAATCACGGCACGCTCTTCGTCGGTCACCAAGCCGTCGCAAGGAGCCTCCACGATGGTGCCGTCCTCCTTAACCGTGGGGTTGACACCCGAGTTGAGGCCGTCGTGCTTTTGGACGAAGCGCGCCGTCTGCTGAAACGGAATCGAGAGGATCTCGCGCTTGGAGCCCGGCGTGATATCGTGCGCCGGCATAAAGACCTTGGTGAAATACATGTTGGAGACAAGGCAGAGCGCAAGCACTGCGAGCACGCCGACCCAGCGGAAGCGTGGCGTGGCGTACGAGGGCGTGACGCCAGACTGTTTGGCCACGCGACGGGCCACATGCGCGTCCCAAGCGCAAAACGCCGCCGCAATCACGCAGGCCGCCAACGGAAAGACCAGGCCGCCATTGCGCAAAAACGTGGAACCCATGGCACCCAGCACGAGCAACAGCCAGTCGTGGCGTGCAAAGAGCACAGGCGCCTGTTCGCCCGCGCGCTTGGCATTGGCATCGCGACGGGGCAGGCCACATGCCACGAGCTTGACGGTCTGAACGAGCAGCACCAAAAACGCATCGGCAAACAGCACGTCTTTGGTCAGCAGCGCCGCATAGTTGGAGAACATCGGCATAAACGCAAAGAACAGCAAGGTGACGCCACGGACCGGCAGGCTCACGCCCAGCTTGCGCAGCGACGATATGGAATAGGCCATGCAGGCGGCCGTGATGACAAATTGGGCACAGGTGTAGATGGCAAGGCCCGCATTGGCGCTATTGAACAGCGAAAGCCCCAGTTGCACGCACGAGCCGATGATGGCCGTGTGCACCACCGGATGATGGCCGTTGAGCAGCACGTTGGGGTTAAGCAGGCGCAGGTAATCGCTCGTGCCGTTGGGGTAGTTGAACCATTGGCGGATCTGCGCGCCCGTATCTCCCATAAAGAGGCCGGGCAGCGAGGCGATAAGCGTGGGCGCCCAGGCAATCATGAGCACAAGAAACGGCCCGACAAAGGGATGGACCGAGAGCACGGCGTGGGCAACACGCCACACGCGGCCAAAGTGGGTCTCCGAAAACGGAATGCGGCGGGAGCTCAACCAATCCAAAAACTCAAAAGCCAGATAGAAGGCCACAATCGCCAGAAGCATCCAGCCCGCGCCGCCAATCCAGGCGCAGATAACGCGTGCCTTGTCGCCCAGCACAATCTCTGCCGAATCGGTAAGGTCGTAGCTACGGCCGAACACCATGCAAACGGCAAAGAACAGCGATGGCAGCACGACCGACGGGCGCCAAGCGTCACCGCGGCCAAAGAATACGTAGCGAAACGGCAGCGTAAGCAGGCAGGCAAGCGCAAGCAGCATGACCGCGTCGGTATGGCCGGCAAACGAGAGGAGCACCTCGTAGCACACGTACAGCATGCCCGAGGCTTTGGGGTCAATCGCCAAGACTGCGTTGCTCGACACCGGGGCGGGATCGATGGAAAACGCCGTGGTCGCCAACAGCGCGAGCAAAAATGCGATGAGCGTCTGCTTGGCGGGGTAGCGCTTAAACCAGACGATGCGGGCAGCGTCGCGCGCAGCCGTTGTGGAGAGGTCGGAATCCTTCACAGTCCGAAAGCCTTTCTAGAAACCTGCCAAAAAGGGACAGGTTTATTTTGGCAGGTTTTATCTGGGGAAACGTTACGGTTCTGTCATCGTTGCCCGGCAAAACCACCACAAAGGTGCCTGTCCCCCTTGTGGTGACATGTGGTGGCTAGGCGTCGAGGTAGATGCGCTGGGGGCGATTGCGGTGTCGGGCGAAGATGATGAGCGCCAGTCCTGCGATTACGAGCGGCAGGCTCAGCAGCTGACCCATGGTGATGACGCCGCCCAGCAGATAGCCCAGCTGGGCATCGGGCACGCGCACGAACTCAACGAGAAAGCGGACGATGCCGTACCCCATCACGAACACGCCCATAAACGTACCCTGAGGCAGCAGCGGCTTTTTGCGGCTGAGCACCTGCAAAATACAGAAGAGCACGACGCCCTCAAGAAACGCCTCGTAGAGCTGGGAGGGATGGCGCGGCATATCGCCCGCGGCGCCGCCGAAGATCACACCCCAGGGCAGATCGGTCGGCTTGCCCCACAGCTCGCCGTTGACAAAGTTGGCGCAGCGCCCCAGGCACAGGGCCAGCGGAGCACCGATAACGGCAAGGTCGGCGATAGTCCAGGCATCGAGCTTGTACATACGGCACACGAGCACGCCACCGATGATGCCGCCCACCAGGCCGCCGTGGAAACTCATGCCGCCTTCGTTGGTGGCGAAGATCTCGAGCGGATGCGCCCAGTAGTAGCCATCACCGTAAAAGATGACGTAGAACAGGCGGGCGCCAATGATAAGGCCAAAGACCACACCGACCACGACGCTCGTCAGGTCGTCGACCGTAATGTCGAAACCCCAGCGACGCTGCGTGCGATACATGACGACCGCCGTGAGCAGAGCGCCGACCACGTAGGCCAAGCCGTACCAGTAGATGGTGATGGGCCCCGCCGAAATCGCGACGGGATCAAGCATATGGTAGAGGTCGTTGAGCATATCGGTCCCCTTGCTCCCTACATACAAATGCGGCCGCGGGCCTTGCGCTCGCAGCCGCATATTTGGGCGTGACGTCTATGCGGAGCACATCGCCCGCAGCTTTCGCATCTTAGAACGGCGCATACTCGTCGTACAGATCCTCGGCCTCGCCGGAGGCGTTGACCTGCTCGACACGCGTAACGCCGGGCACATGCTCCTTGAGGATACGCTCGATACCCATGGACAGGGTCAGTGCGCTCATAGGGCAGCCGGCGCAGGCACCCTGAAGCTCAAGCTGGACGACGCCCTCGTCGTCGACGCCCACATACTCCATATCGCCGCCGTCAGCCTGCAGGTTGGGGCGGATCTCCTCAAGAACCTTCTTAAGCAGCTCTTCGTTAACAGCCACAGGGGCTCCTTTCTCACAATAACGCGGGCGCGCCCGCGGACAGAGCTATGTTACTACAGCCATGTACCCGCTCACGAGCCGTCCATGCGCGCGGACACGACTTTCACGAGCAGTCAATTTGGGACGGGGCTTTTTAGCTGCTTTTGCCGACGCCCGGCGCTAGCACACGCTGCCGCTACTGCTGAGTTTGTTCCCCGGTGCCGATGTGGACATCGACGATAACCTGGCGGTAGCTGATGCCGCAGGAGTCGAGAATGCGGCGACTGATGCGGCCGTCGTCGGTGTCGGCGTACTTATTGTCCAGGTAGACAACCTCGCCCACGCCCACCTGCGCCAGGATCTTGGCGCAGTCATGGCACGGGAACAGCGTGACGTAGACCGTGGAACCCTCAAGGTCTTTGAGCGAGCCGCGGTAGTTGAGCACGGCGTTTGCCTCGGCATGGACTACGTAGTTGTGCTTGTCCTGCAACGGGTCATCGCTCGTGCCCCACGGGAAAAAGTCATCGTTGAGTGCCGAGGGCGTACCGTTGTAGCCCACCGAAAGGATGCGGTGGTTGGTGTTGGCGATGCACGCGCCCACCTGCGTGTTGGGGTCCTTGCTGCGGCGCTGCGCGGCGATGGCCACGCTCATAAAGAACTCGTCCCAGCTAATAACGTCGCGGCGCTTGCCCGACGTGGTTTGATGAAGATCGTCCGACATGGCAGACACCTCCGAAATCGCAATAGTTTGACCCATTGTAGCAGGTGGAAGGTGGAGACGTTTTTGTCCCACCGCCCCCCATCGCTACTGAACTGCCTCCCATTTCTTGGACATGAGAAATGGGAGGCTTTTTATGCGTGTC
>OJQI01000905.1_pt1 | contig 14054 bp, 7 predicted proteins | sample 1598711 | NCBI WGS metagenome assembly OJQI01 (sample SAMN03922505, study PRJEB24848) | human gut metagenome | isolation source: stool sample | host: Homo sapiens | place: Germany | collected 2011-11 | reverse complement strand
CTTCTACCCCAACTACAACACCATGGCCCGCACCTGCGGCGCCGTGATCCACCCGGTGTCCACCTCCCCGGAAGAGGGGTACTTCTACGCCGACCGCCGCCGCATCGAGGCAGAGATCACCCCCCGCACCCGTGCCATTCTGGTGACCAACCCCGGCAACCCCACCGGCACCGTCCTGACCCATGCAGAGATGGAGATGCTGGTGGACGTGGCCCGGCAGCACGACCTGTTCCTCATCGGTGATGAGGCATACCGGGAGTTTGTCTACGCCGGGGAGCCTCTCCAGTCCTTCGGTGAGTTCACCGATGCAGCGGAGAACGTCATCCTCATCGACACGGTGTCCAAGCGCTTCTCCGCCTGCGGCGCCCGCATCGGCTGCCTCATCTCCCGCAACCGGGAGCTCATGGCCCACGCCATGAAGTATGCTCAGTGCCGTCTGGCGGTGCCGACGCTGGATCAGTTGGCTTCCGCCGCATTGTATCAGGTGGGGCCGGAGTATTTCGCCGCCGCCCGTGAGGAGTATAAGCGCCGCCGTGACACGGTGGTCCGCAAGCTCCAGCAGATTCCCGGCGTGGTCTGCAAGTGTCCCAAGGGCGCCTTTTATCTGATGGCCGCTCTGCCGGTGGACGATGCCGACACCTTCCAGCAGTGGCTGCTGGAGGAGTTCGAGGATCACGGCGATACCGTCATGTTTGCCCCCGGCGAGCCCTTCTACGGCACTCCCGGCAAGGGCAAAAACGAGATCCGCATTGCCTACGTCCTGAAGCAGCAGGATCTGGAGCGTGCCATGGATCTGCTGGCGCTGGGTATCCGTGCCTATCAGCAGCGATAAAGAACCACAGCCGGAGCGTTTCGCTCCGGCTGCCCTTCCGTCAGGAAAGCGAGGATATGATGATGTTTCAAGGCTATGACCAGCAGACGGTGGATTTTCTCTGGGGCATCCGCTTCAACAACGACCGCAGCTGGTTTCAGGAGCATAAAGAACAGTACCAGACCCACCTGCTGGCCCCCACCCGTGCGCTGGGGGAGCAGCTCTACGACGGCCTTCATGCCATGCTGCCCCATGAGCCGCTGATACTGAAGGTCAGCCGCATCTACCGGGATGCCCGCCGTCTCCACGGACAGGGGCCCTATAAGGATCACCTATGGCTCTGTGTCCGCACCGGCGATCAGGACTGGACCGGCCGCCCCACCTTCTACTTTGAGATCGCTCCGGACTATTACAGCTACGGCATGGGCTTCTGGTGTGCCGCCCCGGCCCTCATGGCCCTGTACCGCCAGCGCATCGACGCCGACCCCAAGCCGCTGGAGAAGCTGGTGCGCCGCTTTGACCGCCAGCAGACCTTCCGGCTCACCGGCCCGGAGTATGCCCGCAGCAAGGGACAGGTGTCCGACCTCCTGCGCCCGTGGTATCAGAAAAAATCCCTGTCCCTGCAATGCGAAGCCCCGCTGGACCAGCGTATTTTCAACCCCCAGCTGCCGCAGGAGATTCTGGAGAGCTTCCGGGAGCTGCTGCCCTTCTACCGCTACTTTACAGATCTCTGCGCCGCTCTGTCCCGTCAGGAGGGGAAGGACGAATGAATAAAAGCCCGGCAGACCTTCGGTCTGCCGTGTTTTTTGCGGAGCGGTAAAATGCAGTAAAAACCCCCGGAATTTGCAGAAAGTACTTGAATTCTGTCAAGCACGGTGCTATGATACAACTATCAAGCGTGCGGCCAAAAGCCCGTGGGCTTTTTATCGTTTCTAAGAAACGATAAGGGGTGTTCAAAGGGAGTGTCATCCTGAGGAGAGGCGCAGCCCCGACAGGAGGATCCGTATCCCTTTTGCGGCGTCCCGCTACAAAAGCCTGCCAGCCAAGAGCCCCACACGCAAAAAATAGGAGGAGATACTATGACAAACCGCAAGAGTACCAAACGGGCCTTGCTGGGCAGCGTCGTGGCCATGGTCCTGTGTCTGGCTATGCTAGTAGGCGCTACCTTTGCATGGTTCACCGACACCGCATCCACCGGCGTCAACAAGATTCAGGCCGGTAATCTGGATGTTCAACTGGTTGATGAAAACGGCAATAGCTTGGAGGGCAAGACGCTGGAGTTCAAGAAGGCTGCCAACGCTGCCGAGGGCGAGGCTGTCCTGTGGGAGCCGGGCTGCACCTATGAGCTGCCTGCCGTGTACGTGAAGAACAACGGCAATCTGGCCCTGAAGTACAAGGTGACCATCACCGGCATCAACGGCAGCGCCAAGCTGAACGATGTCATCGACTGGACCATCAATGACGCCGATCTGTCCGCTGACCACAGTCTAGCCGCTGGTGCTACGTCTGAGGCGCTGACCATCAAGGGCCACATGAAGGAGTCCGCCGGCAACGAGTACATGAACGAGTCCATCGACGGCATCGCCATCACCGTTGCGGCTACGCAGGACACCGTGGAGAACGACAGCTTCGGCAACACCTACGATAAGGATGCGGAGTATCCGATTGTTGCCATGGATACTCTCCAGGAGCTGATTAATAACGCCACTGAACCTGTGTCTGCGAAGCTGGAAGGCAATATTGCCGGAAGTCTTACGGTTCCCCAGGGTAAAGATGTCACGCTGGATCTTAATGGTTTTACGCTGACCGGCGGCGACTCCCATGCGATTTTGAACCATGGTACGCTGTGCATAAAGGACAGCAGTGGCAATGGAAAGATCGTTGCGTCAAAAGCCAATACATCTGCGCTTCGTAACGCTGCTGTTTGCGTGATAGACGGCGGTACCTTCACCCGCGCGGCTGGGGTGGACAACAAGTGGCACACTGTGGAAAACTTTGGTACCATGACCTTCAACGGCGGTAAAGTGATTGCTGAAGACGGTCAATCATTTGCCATTGTCAACGGTTGGAATTATATAGATCCCGGCGAACAAAAAGCTACCATGACGATCAACAATATCGAAATGAAGGCCGGTCCAAACGGTTTAAAAAACTGCGCTGGTGGCACTCTGACAATGAACGGTGGCACATTACATTGTACCGGTTTCTGGGGATTGTCCAATGACTCAACCGGTGTTGCAACGATTAACGGCGGCGAAATCATTTCTGACAAATACGTTGCCATTTCCAACGGCGGTGCAAAGATGGAGATCAACGGTGGTACATTTACCGGCCCTCAGGGAAGCCTTTATGTGCAGCATTATGCACATGATACAGTCGTAAAGGGCGGTAGCTATCAGAATGAGACAGTGGAGTTTATGCAGAATTATTGTGCTGAAGGCTATACAGCTACGCTTAAAGACGGCATGGTTGTCGTAAGCGAGAATTGATTATTGTATAAGTCCAAACCCCTTTCCAAGTCCTCTCACTCCTCGGAGTGAGAGGCAATCAAAGGGCATATCGTCGACACAAGCTTTGTATCTTTCCGCCCGCCGTAAGCGGCAGGCGTCAATCACGGTGCTGTGTCTCCTCTCCCCAACAAAACCGCTTTGCTTGTTTTGTCGGGGACCCCGGATGAATATGCCTTTTGATTGCCTATACAAATTCCATCGAAAACTGAGCGCAATGTAATGAAGGTGTACCCCGTCTTCCTCCACCGGGCGAAGCACGCAGCAAAGGAGGTGCAGAAACCATGGGTTTCTGCCGGCGTTCTTTGGAAACCACCTCGCTGTATCCGCCTGTGGCGGATACAGCGAGGTGGTTTCGAGAAAGTGTCCCGGTTTCCATGCCGCAACGTGGCTGGAGATCGGCTGACACGACGGGGTAGACTTTCTGCCGCTATTGGCAGAAAGCTGCCCTCCGGAGGCAAAATACAAAAACACCCCAACAAAATAGCAGCCCCTCCGCCTTGCGGTGGAGGGGCTGTAATTTCATAAGCTGCTTTCCAAGAAAAGCTTACTTCTGATCGCAGTTGGGGCAGTGGCCATTCTCATCCAGATGAGCGCCGCAGCGGGTGCAGAAGCTGGGCGCCACGGGAGCCGCCTGCTCAGCGGGCTGGAAGGGAGTCTCCGTCTGGGCAGGAGCCGCAGGAGCCACGGGCGTTACCGGAGCAGCGGGCTTAGCGGGCTGGGTACGGTGCAGCTCCGGCACGGCGAACAGGTCGGCGTCGGCGCTGCGCTCGTTCTGGTTTTTCAGCTTGCGGTTGATGGAGATGACGTTCTTCAGCAGCAGGACCGCCATCATCAGCAGCTCATAGCACAGACGTACCGCAATGGGGCCCAGCACCATCAGCAGGATGCCGTAGCCGCCCAGCCAGTGACGGCCGGTCCAGGTCTCCGGAGCCATGAACAGCATGAAGAAGCCGCACAGAATGACGTAGGCCGTCACGAAGATGTACAGAGCCTGCAGGATCTTCTCCACGATCAGGAACTTAAAGTTCACAGCGTCGTGGAGGAACTTGCCGAAGCGGCCCAGCTTCTCCCGCTTGCTCTCCGGTACGATCATCACAAAAGCTACCACCGTGGCGATGATGGCGAGGATCGTGGCGATGATGCCGAAAGCACCCATATTGGCGTTCAGGGCGCTCAGACTGGTCATAGAATTCATAAGTACCATTCCTTTCTCTATGTGTGTGATCTCTATCTCCATAGCTTTGCCGGATTTCGACAAAACTACGAGAATATCGTATCACGAAAGGGAAAGCTTGTCAACATCCGACCAAAGTGGACAGAGGCAGGACGGATATCCACTTGACAAATGGTCCCAAAATGGGTATATTATGTACCAGTCAAGTGAATATCTTCCACCTTGGGGGAGTAATTCCACTTCGCAGCCTGCGGAGTGAGGCAGTTTCGTCAAACCGGCGTTCAGGCGCCCGGACTGCTTTGAAAGAATGAGACTCATACGTGGGCTTCGTCCTGCGCATGAGTTTTTTTGTTACGCCGGGTGGGTAAAATGGAGATGGGGGAGGACCCCCGAAGAAGGAGTGGTTGGATGCAAAAGGAATACACCCAAACAAAGGAACAGGTGCTCGAGGGTCTGCGGACAGACCGGCAGGGCCTTTCGGCGCAGGAGGCGGAGAAGCTGACCTTGTTTCAGCGGTTCGTGCAGCAGCTGAAGGATCCCATGCTGCTGATCCTGCTGGCGGCGGCAGCGGTATCCGCCGTGACCAATATCCTGTCCCATGAGAGCTTTACGGAGGTCATCATCATCCTGATGGTGGTGCTGCTGAACGCCATTCTGGGTGTGGTGCAGGAGAGCAAGGCGGAGGCCGCCATTGAGGCTCTCCAGACCATGACCGCCGCCACCTGCAAGGTGCTGCGGGACGGGCAGCAGGTGACTATGGAGAGCCGCCTGCTGGTACCCGGCGACGTGGTGCTGCTGGAGGCGGGCGACGCCGTCCCGGCGGACGGGCGCATTTTAGAGAGCGCCTCCATGAAGATCGAGGAGGCAGCCCTCACCGGCGAGAGCGTCCCCGTCAGCAAGTTTACGGAGCCCCTCGCCGGGGAACAAGTGTCGCTGGGCGACCGGAAGAACATGGCCTACATGGGCTCGGCGGTGGTATACGGCCGGGGCCGCATGGTGGTCACCGCCACGGGCATGGACACGGAGATGGGCAAGATCGCCGGTGTGCTGGCCCAGACGGAGCAGGAGGAGACGCCCCTGCAGCGTAAGCTGACCCAGCTGGGCAGCACCCTGTCCAAGATGGTGCTGGCCATTTGCGTGTTCATCTTTGTATTTGACCTGCTGGTGGCGGGTTCCCTGACGCTGGAGAGCGTGCTGGAGACCTTCATGGTGGCAGTGTCGCTGGCGGTGGCCGCCATTCCGGAGGGCCTTGCCACGGTGGTGACGGTGGTGCTCTCCATCGGTGTCACCAAGATGAGCCAGCACAACGCTGTGATCCGCCGTCTGACGGCGGTGGAGACGCTGGGCTGCACGCAGGTCATCTGTTCCGATAAGACCGGCACCCTCACCCAGAATAAAATGACGGTGGTGGAGCACACCGGCCCGGAGGGACTGCTGGGTACCGCTATGACCCTCTGCAACGACGCCGTGCAGAATCCCGACGGCACGGTGCAGGGCGAGCCCACGGAGGCGGCGCTGGTGCGCTTCGGCGTGGACAGCGGGCTGGATAAGAACCGGCTGGAGCAGGAGCAGCCCCGTGCGGCGGAGGCTCCCTTCGACTCCTCCCGGAAGATGATGTCCACCATCCACCGCATGGATAACGGCTTCATTCAGTACACCAAGGGCGCACCGGATGAGGTGCTGCGCCGCTGCTCCCGGTATGAGGAGAACGGCCAAATGCTGCCCATGACCGAGGAGAAGCGTCAGGAAATTCTGGCGCAGAACAAGGCCATGGCGGATAAGGCTCTGCGTGTGCTGGCGGCGGCCATCCGCCTGTGGGAGGGCGGTCTGCCCAAGGACGACAGCCCGGAGTATCTGGAGCAAGATCTGTGCTTCGTGGGTCTGGCGGGCATGATCGACCCGGTGCGCCCGGAGGTGAAGGCCGCCATCCAGCAGTGCCGCACGGCAGGCATCCGGCCGGTGATGATCACCGGCGACCACAAGGATACCGCCGTGGCCATCGCCAAGGAGTTGGGGATATTGGACGATCCCTCGCAGGCCGTTACCGGCAGCGCTCTGGACAGCCTCAGCGACGAGGAGCTGGCCAAAGAGGTGGAGAAGTACAGCGTGTACGCCCGTGTACAGCCGGAGCATAAGGTCCGCATCGTTAACGCATGGCGCAAGCGGGGGGCCGTGACGGCTATGACCGGCGACGGCGTCAACGACGCCCCGTCTATCAAGTCCGCCGACATCGGCGTGGGCATGGGCATCACCGGCACCGACGTTACCAAGAATGTGGCGGATATGGTGCTGGCCGACGACAACTTTGCCACCATCGTGGGCGCCGTAGGCGAGGGCCGCCGTATCTACGACAATATCCGCAAGGCCATTCAGTTCCTGCTGGCCTCCAATATGAGCGAGGTGCTGGGCGTGTTCGTGGCTACGCTGCTGGGCTTTACCCTGATGAACCCGGTGCATCTGCTGTTCATCAACCTTATCACCGACTGCTTCCCGGCGCTGGCACTGGGCCTGGAGCGGGAGGAGCCGGACGTGATGGAGCGGCCGCCCCGTCCCTCTGATGACGGCATTTTCGCCGGTGGTCTGGGCTGGGACATCGCCTATCAGGGCATCCTCATTACCGTTATCACGTTGGTCTCCTATATCATTGGCCACTGCATAGAGGTGGGGTATTTCGAAATGCCCAAGGGCGTCTCCGACGACGGCATGACCATGGCCTTCCTGACCATGAGTATGTGCGAGATCTTCCACAGCTTCAATATGCGCTCTCAGCGGCGCAGCGTGTTCAGCCTATCCAGTCACAACAAGGTGCTGTGGTTGGCCATGATCGGCAGTCTGCTGCTGACCACCGTGGTGCTGGAGGTGCCCTTCATCGCCAACGCCTTCGGATTTACGCCGGTGAGCTGGACGGAGTACGGTATTGCGCTGGGTCTGGCGGTGCTGGTGATCCCCGTGGTGGAGATCGTAAAAGCCTGCCAGCGGGCCCATGGCCGGAGAAAGAAACAGCTTTAAGCCTGTCGAATCGCATCCGCCGGGGCGGCTTTTGCCGCCCCGGCGCTCTGTCAGAATCCTATAAAATGCCGGGTCACCGCCCGGCGTTTTTCTTTCTGCGGGAATTTGCGTGGCGGCGGAAAGTGTGGTACAATCATCTATTATGACAAATCCCTCGGAAGGAGGCGTATCTATATGAGCGATGAACGGATGGAGCAGAACCGGCAGCCGGAAAAGGCAGATGTGGTGTTCTTTTCCCCGGAGATGCTGCGGCTGGCGGATCAGCACCGGCGGGAGCAGCAGGAGCGGCTGGAGAACTGCCGCCAGGCGGCCCGGAATGGTGACTGCGCCGCAGCGGTGCAGATGGGACTGCATTATTTTTACGGCACCGGCGGCGTGAAGAAGGATCCGGACAAGGCCTTTGCATGGTTCAGCCGCACGGAACCGGACGACCCCACGGCTCTTTACTGGCTGGCGGTGTGCCATGACAACGGCACCGGCGTGGAGCGTGACCCGGTGCGGGCCTTTGAGCTGTTTCAGGAGAGTGCCAAGCTGGGCTATCTGCCGGCGGTGTGCGATCTGGGCGTGTGCTACGAAAACGGGCAGGGAACGGAGAAAGATCTGGACCGGGCCATCCAGTGCTACCGCCATGCGGCGGAGGAGGGCTACGCTCAGGGACAGTGCAATCTGGGGGCCATGTACTACTTCGGCGTGGGAGTGGAGAAGGACTATGGGCAGGCGGCCCGGCTCTTTACCCAAGCGGCGGAGCAGCAACATCCACGGGCGCAGTTCCTGCTGGGTCTGTGCTATGAGTTCGGCAACGGCGTGGAGCAGGATGCCAAAAAGGCGGCGCTTCTGTATCAGGAGGCCGGGAAGGGCGGCAGCGCTGAGGGCCTGTGTGCTCTGGGCGTGCTGCACCACGCCGGAAAGGGCGTGGAGAAGGACGATCGCCGTGCGGCGGAGCTGTTTCGTCAGGCAGCGGAGCTGGGCCTGCCCAGAGCGCAGCTGTTCCTGGGTCACTGCTACGACGACGGCATGGGGGTGGATCAGTCGCCGCCTCAGGCGGTGGAGTGGTTCCGTCAGGCGGCGCAGACGGGCTATCCCGACGCCGTGATGCAGCTGGGGCTGTGCTATCTGTACGGTCACGGGACAGCGACCGACGAGAAGCAGGCGGCGGAGCTCTTTCAGCAGGCCGCCTCGGCGGGGAACATCCGGGCCATGAACGAGCTGGGGCTGTGCTATGAGGCGGGCCGTGGCGTGGAGAAGGATATCCACCGTGCAGTGGAGCTGTACCGTCAGGCGGCGCAGTCCGGTATGGCGGCGGCTCAGTGTAATCTGGGCGTACTGTACCGGGAGGGCCTCGGCGTAGAGCAGGACGACCGCAAGGCGGCGGCCCTGTTCCGGGCCTCGGCGGGACAGGGCTTTGCCCGTGGACAGTTCCTGCTGGGGCTGCACTTGGAGGACGGCCGGGGCATCGACCGGGATGAAAAGCAGGCGGCGCAGGAGTACCGCCGTGCGGCGGGACAGAACTATCCCAATGGCATGGCGGCGCTGGCCCGGTGCTATGAGCACGGCGTCGGGCTGGAGCGCAACCCCTATCTGGCGGCGGATCTCTATGACCGGGCGGCCCGCCGGGGCCATGTGAGGGCGGCCTATGCCCTGGGGAATATGCTGCTCTCCGGCGACGCCATCGGGCAGGATCCGGCCCGTGCGCTGGAGCTGTACCAGCAGGCGGCACAGGCCGGGCACATGGGCGCTCTGCGGCAGGCGGGCCGGTGCTATCAGAAGGGGAAGGGCTGTCAGAAGGACGAGGCCAAGGCCTTCGACTGCTTCCGGCGCAGCGCCGAGGGCGGAGACGGCCCGGCGGCGGTGGCGCTGGGATACTGCTACCAAAAGGGCGGCGGCTGCCCGGCGGATGCCGCCCAAGCGGCTCACTGGTACGAGGAGGCGGCCCGCCGGGGCCTGCCGCTGGGACAGTACGATCTGGGCTGCCTGTATGAGGCGGGACAGGGCGTTCCACGGGATCGGAGAAAGGCACTGGAGCTGTACCGTCAGGCGGCACAGGAGGTCCCGGAGGCCCGTCAGGCGGTCCGGCGGCTGGAAAAGACCGGCAGAACCCAACGGATCGCCGGCTGGGCGCTGGTGACCTACGCCATACTCATGGGAGCCGGGCTCTGGGAGGGCAGCGCCGGTGACCGGATCATCTGGCTGGCGGCGGCGGCCCTTCCGGCGGTGGCCGGAGGGTGCTGCCTGCACTACGGTCGCCGTCTTGCACCGCCGCTGAGTAGGATCGGGCGGATCGCCCTGACGGTTTTAGGGGCCGTGCTGGCCTTCCTCTTTGTGGTGGGGGTCGTGGTGCTGCTGGACCCGGCGGAGGCAGTGGACGGCGCCAGCGTGTGGCTCACCGGCTGCGCCGGCGTCGGTGCGGCAGCCCTGCTGCTGAATGGCCTGCGGAAGCCTCGTACATAAAACGGCGCAGCGGGGGCGTGTACCAAACGGTACACGCCCCCGCTGCATATGAGAAAGAGAGAGACTCGAAGAAAGCTTCGTTATTTCATCGATCAATGACGGCCGAAGAAGTAGTCGTACAGGTCGCTGTACCCATTTCCGCTGTAGCCGTTATTGCCGTTATTGTAGCTGTTGTCGCCGCTCTGGCTGCTGTCCGTGGTGTCGTCGGTGGTTTGGGGCTGTGCGTCGAAGGTCAACTGGGTGGTGATCTCCTTGCCGTCACGCAGAACGGTGAGGGTCACGGTATCCCCGGCCTTGAAGCCCTTCTTGGCGGCGGACAGATCCTCCATGGAGGTGATCTGAGTGTCGTTGAGCTTGGTGATGACGTCGCCCAGCTTCAGCCCTGCCTTATCCCCGGCGCCGCCGTCCTCCACGGAGTAGACGAACACGCCCTCGGTGGCGTTGATCTTATACTGTGCCGCCATCTGCTGGGTCATGGTGCCGGCGGTGATGGCCATGTAGGCCTTATTGCCGACGGAGCCGTTCTCTATGATGTCCTTGATGATGGACTGCACATCGTTGATGGGAATGGCGAAGCCCAACCCCTCCACCGTGGTATCGGCGTAGCTGGAGTACTTGGCGGACACGATGCCCACCACCTCGCCGTACAGGTTCATCAGGGGGCCGCCGGAGTTGCCGGGGTTAATGGAGGCGTCCACCTGGATCATGTTGAAGGGGGTACCCTCCACGTTGATGGCACGGTTCACGCAGGATACGATGCCCTGACTCATGGAGAAGGTCAGCTCACCCAGAGGGTTGCCGATGGCCAGCACCGTGTCACCCACGTTGACATCGGTGGAGCTGCCCAGCGTTACAGCCGGCAGATCCTTGGCATCGATTTTCAGCACAGCCACATCGTAGTCGCTGTCGCTGCCCACCAGCGTGGCAGGATAGGTGTCGCCGTTATAGAGGGTGACGTTGATGGAGCTGGCGTTGGCTACCACGTGCTGATTGGTGACGATATAGCCGTCGGCGGTGTAGATGAAGCCGCTGCCGGAGGAAGCGGACTCGGTCTGCTGGCCGAAGATGTTGGTGGAGACGGCGGAGCAATTGATGGACACCACACTGTTGACCGTGGAGGCGTACACCTCGGAGGGAGTCATCAGGGTTTGCCCGTCTACCTTTTTCACGCTGACGGTAGCGGCGGTACGGTTGCTCTGCTGCACAGTGGTCTTGCCGGTGCGGCTGCTGTTCTGGGCCAGAATGGCGCCGCCGAAGCCGCAGGCTGCGCTGATAACGGCACAGCTGAGGATCAGGGCCACCACACGACCTACACCGCCGTGGTGCTTCTTGGGCTGCACCGGGGTGTCTGTCACCACCGGCTCGGCGGCGGGCTCCACGGTGGACCCGGCCGCAGACTCTGTATGAGATTCTGCGTTGGGATCACGATAGCTGAAGTGATACAGGTTGTTCTCGTCATGAAACTCGTTGGACATATGAAAAACCTCCTTTTGGGATATTGCCCACGGCGGGGAACTGTGCTATGATGTTTAGCGCCGTTCCGTTTCTTTGTCTATTATCATACCCGGAAAGCTTAATGTAAGCTTTAAGAAACGGATTTTTCTTTGAACATTTTGTAAAGGAGGTGCCGCCGTGCTGAAGCTGGAGGGCTTGAAGCTGACCCCGGAGGAGAAGGAGGCGGCCCTGCACCGGAAGGCAGCCCGGCTGCTGCGCATCCCGGAGGAGGATGTGCTGTCGGTGCAGGTGCTGCGCCGTTCCATCGATGCACGGGAGGAGCTGCATCTGGTGTACACCGTGGCGGCGGAGGTGCGGCAGGAGAAGCAGGTGCTGCGCCGCTGCCGGGACCGGCGGGTCAGCCGGTACGCCCCGGAGCGGTACGCTTTGCCGGAGATATTGTCTCCGCCGGAGGTGCCGCCGGTGGTGGTGGGCGCCGGGCCGGGCGGCCTGTTTGCGGCGCTGGTGCTGGCCCGATGCGGCCTGCGCCCCATTCTGCTGGAACGGGGACAGGATACCGTTACCCGCCAGCGGGACGTGGAGACCTTCTGGCGCACCGGCGTGCTGGACCCGGAGTCCAACGTACAATTCGGAGAGGGGGGAGCCGGGGCCTTCTCCGACGGGAAGCTGAACACCGGCACTAAGGATCTGCGCCACCGGTGGATCTTAGAGGAACTGGTGCGATGCGGTGCGCCGGAGAGTATTCTGACGGATGCCAAGCCCCATGTGGGGACGGATATGCTGCACATCGCTCTGCAAAACCTGCGGCAGGAGTTGCTGTCGCTGGGGGCGCAGGTGCGCTTCGGCCACCGGCTGGAGGGACTGGAGAGCCGGGATGGCGTCCTGACGGGGCTGCACGTCCGGACAGGGGAGGGGACGTACCGTCTGCCGGTGCGGGCGGTGGTGCTGGCGCCGGGCCATAGCGCACGGGATACATTCCAGATGCTGTACGACGCCGGGATCCCCATGGAGGCCAAGCCCTTTGCCGTGGGGGTCCGCATCGAGCACCGCCAGCGGGACATGGACGCCGCCCAGTACCGGCAGTATGCGGGTCATCCGTGCCTGCCGGCCTCCACCTATAAATTGTCGTGCCATACAGCGGCGGGCCGGGGCGTGTTCTCCTTCTGCGTCTGCCCCGGCGGACAGGTGGTGGCGGCGGCCTCGGAGCCGGGGCGTGTGGTGACCAACGGCATGAGCCACTACGCCCGCAGCGGCGAGAACATCAACGGCGGGATGCTGGTGGGCGTCACACCGGAGGATTTCGGCACGGATCACCCTCTGGCGGGGGTGGCGTGGCAGCGGCAGTTGGAGGCGGCGGCCTTCCGACTGGGAGGCGGCGGATTTCTGGCCCCCTGCCAACGGGTGGAGGACTTTCTGGCCCACCGTCCCTCCACGGGGCCGGGAGCGGTGCTGCCCAGCTATCGTCCCGGCGTCACGTGGTGTGACCTCCATGACTGCCTGCCGCCGTTTCTCACGGGGGCTATGGAGGAGGCGCTGCCCCTGCTGGAGCGGAAGCTCCGGGGCTACGCCCAGCCGGATGCCCTTTTGACGGCGGTGGAGACCCGCTCCTCCTCACCGGTACGCATCCTGCGGGATGAGAGCGGACAAAGTGCGCTGCGGGGACTGTATCCCTGCGGCGAAGGGGCGGGCTATGCCGGCGGCATCCTGTCCGCCGCAGCGGACGGTATGCGCTGCGCAGAAAAAATCTGGGAGGTATATTCATGATGAGAAAGCTTGCAGTGGTGGCGGATTATCTGGACGACAGCCACCGTACCCATATCGAAAAGATGGCCGGGGACGCCGGTTTCACCGTGGATTATTTCACCGAGGGCCACCTGCCTCAGGATCGGGCAGGGGAGTATGAGGTGATCTACGGCACCGTCCCCCCCAAGGAGCTGAAGGCCGCCACGGCCCTGCGGTGGTTCTGCTGCTCCTATGCCGGTATGGATCAGTGGAAGGACGACGCCCTGTATCACAGCCCGGAGGTGATGCTCTCTAACTCCTCCGGGGCCTACGGCGTGACCATCAGCGAGCACATGGTCATGGTGACGCTGATGCTGCTGCGGCAGATGCCCACCGTGCAGGAGTGGATGCGCCGCCACGATTGGAGCAACGAGAAGCCCCCCATGCGCTCCGTCTGCGGCAGCCGCGTCACGGTGCTGGGCACCGGCGATATCGGCACCTCCTTTGCCCGCCGGGTGAAGGCCATGGGAGCCAAGACCGTGGTGGGTGTCTCCCGCAGCGGCCGCCGTGTGGACGATGCCTACGACGCCATGTACACCACGGCGCAGCTGGATCAGGTGCTGCCGGAGACGGAAATTCTGGCCATGGCCCTGCCCGGCACGGCGGAGACGGAGGGCATCCTCTCCCGCAGCCGCATTGCCCTGCTGCCCAAGGAGGCGGTGGTGGTGAACGTGGGCCGTGGCACCGCCATCGATCAGGACGCCCTGATGGAGGCCCTGAACGCCGGACGGCTGGCCGGTGCGGCGCTGGATGTGGTGCGCCCGGAGCCTCTGCCCCCGGAGCATCCCCTGTGGAACACCAAAAACCTCCTGTTGACGCCTCATCTCTCCGGCTTCATGTCGCTGGGCATCACACGGGATACAGC
>OJQI01000868.1_pt1 | contig 14544 bp, 10 predicted proteins | sample 1598711 | NCBI WGS metagenome assembly OJQI01 (sample SAMN03922505, study PRJEB24848) | human gut metagenome | isolation source: stool sample | host: Homo sapiens | place: Germany | collected 2011-11 | reverse complement strand
GTGCAGAAGCACCGACCGAGCCGGCAGGCGAGACCAAGTCCTTCTGCCCCTGCCAAATCGAAAACGGTTACCGAAAGGTGACCGTTTTTGTTTTGGCATTGAGTAAAATGATTTAGACTCCGAGGCACGCGGAGCGTGTTGAGGGGTGCGGGTCTCCGGTGGAGACCTCTGCACGAAGTGCAGAAGCACCGACCGAGCCGGCAGGCGAGACCAAGTCCTTCTGCCCCTGCCATTGATATAAAGCCATTTCGTAGTATATGGCTTTATTTTTTGCTCTTTTTCTAACACTTTTTCTAACACAAAAGAATTATGTATAAAGAACATTTGACAAGGTATTGCTTATTCACTGTTTACGCTTAATATCTAAGTGTGCATAAGTATTTGCCGTAGTCTGAATGTCTGAATGCCCTAACCACTCTTGAATATCCTTAACAGTAAATCGTTGAGCGTTTAACAAGCCTGCACAACTATGACGCAAATCGTGAAAGCGAATGTGCTTAAAGCCATATTTCTCAAGTATCTGCTTATGTTTTTTAGAAATATAATTCGGGCGGTAAGGCTTGCCGTTTTCGAGATTGAATTTAATATATTCTTTACCAAAAAGCTTTCTATTTTTTATTTCATCAGCTTTTAAGGTACTCAAAACAACAGGTATTTGCTTTTTCAGCTTTTCCGTTAAAAAGAAACAGTCACCGCAACGGTGACTGTTTCTTTAGATATGGTGAATTTCCTGCTCCAAAGCAATTTTCGGCCAAGATTTTCTCAGTGCCGCATAGGAAATTATAAAGTTGGCAAGCCAGCCTGCCGGAACCGCAAGCCATACAAATGAAATGCCGAAATGCGGTGCAAAAATCAATGCTACGGATAACCGAATCGCAAGGTTGACCATATTTGCAGTCAAAAACGGGCGCATATTTCCAAGTCCGCGAAGAACACCGTCTGTTGCCATTTTGATACCCATAAATATGAAAAAGTATCCAATCCATTTCATATAATCACCTGACACTTGATATGCTAAAGCCGTTCCGTCTTTACCTAAGAAAAGTGAAGATATTTGAGTGTGCATCGTTTCAATAATTACAAATGCAAGTACGGCAAAGCATACATCTAACAGCAAAGCGGCGCGGTAGCCTTTTTTAATACGGTCAATTTTTCCGGCACCGAAATTTTGCGAAACAAATGGTGACACGGCATTCCCGATTGATACAAATATCAGTGAAAAAACATTCTCTACTCTCATCGTTGCCGCGTAGCCTGCGAGTGCTTGCGTGCCGAAAGGATTTACAACCGCCTGCACAATCATCATACCGATTGATACCGTGGATTGTTGAAGAATAGACGGAACGGCGATTTTAAGCATTAAACGCAGTTCGCTTTTGTCAAATCGATGAAACGGACTTGCGTATTTTCGCATTCGATAAAGAAAAATCAAAAGGGAAAGTATCGCGGAAATGCCCTGCGCAATAAGGGTGGCAAGAGCTGCACCGAATACTCCGAGTTTAAGACCGCCCACCATCCAAAGGTCCATGATGATATTCGATACAGATGAAAATATTAAAAGCCATAACGGAATTTTCGATTCGCCGATTGAAGTGAACATGGTTGAAAGAATGTTGTACATAAATAAAAACGGAAAGCCCGCAAAATAGATGCGCAAGTACAGTACCGCATCCTCCATTATATCCGCAGGCGTTTGCAGTATGCTCATCATCCAATTAGAACCGAATAATCCAAAGATACCGAGAAATATGCTTAAAAGCAAAAAGCTTATTAACGATGTTGAAACGATTGTTTTCATCTTTCCGTAATTTTGAGCACCGAAATAACGGCTTACCAGCACACCTGCACCCACGCCTGCACCGAGTGCAATGCAAATAAAAACATTTGTAAGTGCGGCACAAGCCCCAACGGCTGCAAGGGCAGAGGAGCCGACAAATTGACCGACGATAATTGAATCAGCCATATTGTATACTTGTTGAAAGAAACTGCCTAAAATCATAGGCATTGCAAAAACAGTCAAAGCCTTGAGCGGCGGATCGGTTATTAAATATTCGTCCTTTGTCATTTTGATATTCTCCTGAAAATCCCTTGCGTTATCATTTTGATTTATGTATCCGTTTTCTTAGAATTGTAGCACAAAAGCAATGTTATATTTAAAAAGCCAAACAAGATACAGCTTTCTCAGTCTGCACCCTGTTCGGCTTACGTCTTTACTGAACAATCGCTCCCTGAGCGAACATTAGAAGTATATCATCGGCATAAATAAATGTCAATGAGTTATAGTCCTGAATAGCCTGACCGTTGATATTTAATAAGCAGTAAAAAGTGTCGTTTTAAATATAAATCAGAACAGAAAACAGCACACAACCAATATCCGGTGTGTGCTGTTTCAGTCGGCATTTAGCCGCATATTATTTTATGACGCCGTTTGTTACCTTGAATGCGACGTTTTGTAAAAAGAATATAAAGCGGCGGAAATGAGGTTGTGTGATAAATCAGCACAAATTCCGAAAAAAGCCGAAAAAGGTGATACAATCAAGCTCATAAAAGGGGCGGAGGAATGAAATGACAGCTGTTTGTAATAAAATAAAGTCAATAGTTGCATTTGCGGTTATTTGCGTTATATTGTCGCTGCCTCTCGATGCTTTTGCCTCGGGTGACAGCGACTTTGTGTATTATATTAGGAACGGAAAGGTTTGCGTAAGCGGCTACCGCGGAGTGAGCGACACGATTTTGGTACCCGAAAAAATTAAGGGCAAAACGGTGGCGGCGATTGACGATTACGCATTTTCGTCAAACGGAACCGTGGAATTTATCGGCTTACCCGATTCCGTCACCGCAGTCGGCAAAAACGCTTTTTCCGACTGCACGGCTCTGTCATATGTCAGCTTCGGCGCGAATTTAAACGAGATAGGCGACAATGCCTTTTCGGGCTGTTATTCCTTAAAAAAAGCAGAGCTTAAAAAAGGAGTTACATATATAGGCAAGGGAGCCTTTAAAGGGTGTTCATCGCTTTCTTTCGCCGCAATTCCCGACGGAGTGGTATTTATCGGTGAGAAAGCCTTTTTCGGTTGCTCTGCGTTAGAAAAAGTTACGTTGCCCGAGAGCGTTACGGAACTTCATACAAGCGCGTTTGAAAATTGTTCATCTCTTTTAAAAGCTGAACTTCGCGGCGTAAAAACAATAGGGGATCGAGCGTTTTATAATTGTGCCGCACTTTCAGAGATAAGCTTTTCACCGTCTCTTAAAGAGATAGGGGCTTTTGCCTTTTCGGTAAATACTTCTTTGAAAAAAGTTACTTTGCCCCCAAATACCGAGCTTGTTTCAGACAAAGCTTTTTCGCGCTGTACGTCTTTAAAAACCGTTACCGTTTTCAGCGAAACTCTGAAGATGTCGGCTACGGCATTAGACGAATGTACCTCACTTTATGCAATATACGGAAGCTCCGTGTTTTCATCCGAAGCGGCAAGCGGCATAAGGAATGCAACAGTGTCTTTCGATTGTGTGTCCGAGGAGAAAGAAACCGGTGTTGTAAATACGGCAGTCGGTGTTACGGTACAAACGCTAAAGGAAATATTGGTATTCAAAGGAGTTATCAATGCTGCGGATGAATTGACCGTGTTTGATGAAAACGGCAATATTTTGCCTGATTTCGCCGTTGTCGAGGACGGTGCAGGTATTCGCATACGCAAAGGCAAAACGGATTATTATTACGTTGCGCGAGTGAATTTCGGCGATGTGAATTCAGACGGTAAAACAAACAGTGCGGACGCTGTTATAATGCTTAAATATTCGGCGGGCTTAACAGGCTTGTCTCCGATAAAACTCAAAGAGGCCGATTTAAACCGAGACGGAGCCGTAGATGAGAGCGACGCGGTTTTACTGCTTCGCAGGTCATGCGGTCTTATGGCATAATAAAAAAGCATCGCTGATTCTTTTTGCCAAAATCACGGTGCTTTTTATTATTTTGTGTTTTCTTTCAGATATTCCAACAATACGTCTTTTCTGTTTTGGCACTTACCTTCTATAACGCCGTTAAGTAAAAAATCAAGCGAGCTTTTAATCTCTTTTCCCTCGGCAATACCGAAGGCCTTAATATCATCGCCGTTTACTGCAAGAGATTTTAAATTATAACACTCGTTGTTTATCTTTATCTCCTCATAGAACGAACGCATATTTTTAAGATTTTCGTCTATCGCGTGCGGATCGGCCTTTGCCATGTTATCGGCACGCTTGATTTTTATAAGGTTAAGGTATGCTTCGTCTCCGAGACTGCACATCATTTTTTTTGCCTGAATTTTGTCGCGCGGGGATTTCATATCATGTATCAAAACGAGCTTTGATACCTCGTTTATTGTATTATTGTCAAATTTCAGCCTTTTAAGAATGTCTCGCGTCTTTTTTTCACTTATCACGGCATGACCTTTGAAGTGCGAAGTGCCGTTTTCGTCAGTGGTTTTGGCGTCGGGCTTTCCGAAATCATGGAAAAACATTGTAAGACGCAAAATTCTGTCATTAAAATCTATTGCGTCTACGGCGTGAAGCGTATGCTCGAACACATCGTATTTGTGATATTTTGTGTGCTGCTCGCATTCTACAAGTGGGGCAAGCTCCGGGATAAATACCTCTATAACCGCGTGATATTTCCGTATAACGTCGGTTGCGTATTTTCCAGTGATAAGCTTTGTGAATTCAACCTGTAATCTTTCTTTTGACACATCCGACAGCAGCTGCCTGTTTTTCAGTATGCTGTCCGATGTGCTTTTTTCTATTGTGAATCCGAGCTCCGCCGAAAAACGGACGGCACGCATTATTCTGAGCGCGTCCTCCGAAAAACGTGTGTCGGGGTCGCCGACGCACCGTATTATTTTGTTGTTCAAATCGTCTTTGCCGCCGAAAGCATCAATTATTTTGTCGTCGCAATTACAGCAAAGCGTGTTTATTGTGAAATCCCGCCTTGATAGATCGTCTCTGAGGTTATCCGAAAATGATACCGTTTGCGGATGACGGTGGTCTGTATAGTCGCCGTCTATGCGATAAGTGGTTATTTCGAGCGGCATATCGTCAATTATAACAGTTACCGTCCCGTGCTTTATACCTGTCTCTATTATCCGTTCGCCGCAAAACACCTTTTCGGTTTCTTCGGGGTGTGCGCTTGTTGTGATGTCCCAGTCAAACGGGACTTTGCCGAGCAGACAATCACGAACCGCGCCGCCGACGGCATAGGCTTCAAAACCGCTGTTTTTCAGCAGGCATATTGCCTTATTCACTTGTTCGGGGAGCTTTATCATAATAATTCCTCAAAGTATGCTTTTGATTTCTGAGAGACTGTCGATTTTTATATCCGCGCCCACATTATCATACCCCGTGCCGTTGTGGTCATACCAACAGGTGGTGATTCCGAAGCTCTTCCCTCCGGATATATCGGCGGTAAGCGAATCGCCTATAAGTATAAATTTTGATTTGTCAGTTTCGTGCAGCTCATTGAGGCACTGCTCAAAAAATTCCCGTTGGGGCTTTTGCACGCCTATTCTCTCCGAAACAAAAAGGTGAGAGAAGCAGTCTATCATTCCGGCAAGTGTCAGTCGGTGCTTTTGCTGCTCAAAGGGACCGTTGCTTGCGGCACAGAGTATGTATTTTTTTGACAGATATTTAACCGTATCCACAGCTCCGTTTACAGGCTCGTGGCTGTCATATATCCCTTTTACGAATTCTTTTTCGAATTCGCGTCCGTCAAAAGTTATACCCATAACCGAAAAAACCATATTCCACCGTTTTTCGTGTATTTGATCCCTTGTGATTTCTCCCGTTTCGAGTCTTTGCCAGAGAGAGTCGTTGATTTTATGAAAAACCGACGGCATTTCTTTTTTGAAACCTACTCCGCAAGCTTTGCAAGCGTTTGTCATAGCTTTTTCGGCACATTTGTTGAAATCCAAAAGCGTATTGTCAATGTCTATCAGAACATATTTAAACATATCGTAATCCTTCCTTCATCATAATGAAATTATATGATATTCACTTAATATTTTCAAGTGTTGAGCCGCTCCTTTACTTTATTTAAAAAATATTATAAAATAATAAAAAATAACCTTTACGTGGTGATGATTATGGAGCAAAGTAAAATTGAGCGTATAAACTTCCTTGCCAAAAAGCAAAAAGGTGATGGGCTTACTCCCGAAGAAAAGGAGGAGCAGGCAATTTTGCGCCGCGAGTATATCGACTCTTTTAAAAGAAATCTTGTCGCAAATCTTGAAAATACGTATATCGTTGATGAAAACGGAAATAAACATAAGGTTAAAAAGCATACCGATGACGATAAAAGCTGACTTGAGCTGTCTGCTTTGGGCGTATGAGCCCTAAATATCCGTTTAAAAAGGCAAATAACTTGACTTGACCGCTATATATAGTGTAAAATATATGGCGGTATTTTTCGGCAGGATTTTCCTGCGTGCATTTTTTCCGCCGCTCGGAATTTAAAAGGTGGTTTATTTAAATGGCAAAAAAAGCGGTATACAATGAAGAAAGTATTTCGCAGCTAAAGGGTGCTGACAGAGTTAGGCTTCGCCCTGCCGTTATTTTCGGCTCGGATGGTATTGAGGGCTGTGAGCACGCTGTATTTGAGATACTTTCAAATTCCATAGACGAGGCAAGAGAGGGCTACGGTAAAGAGATAACCGTGACCCGTTTTCTCGACGGCTCCGTTGAGGTTGTCGATCACGGCAGAGGTATGCCTATGGACTACAACGAAAAGGAAAAGCGTTGGAACTGGGAGCTGCTCTTCTGTGAGATGTATGCCGGCAGTAAATATAATACAAACAACGGCGGAACATACGAGTATTCACTCGGACTTAACGGACTCGGACTTTGTGCCACACAGTATGCTTCGGAGTATATGGATGCCGAGGTGCACAAAAACGGATTTCGCTATGAGATACATTTTAAGGCGGGCGAGCCCGTCAGCGAGCTTCAAAAGGAACCGTACAATAAAAAAGATACCGGTACAAGAATACGCTGGAAACCGGATATCAAGGTGTTCACCGATATTGATATTCCTCTTGAATACTATCAGGAGACTATATTAAGGCAGTCGGTTGTAAATGCGGGAATAAAATTCGTTCTTCGCAATCAAATCGGCGAAAAGAGCTTTGATAAATACGAATACTGCTACGAAAACGGTATAGTCGATTATATAAAGGAATTTGTCGGCGACGATGCGTTTTCTTCCGTGCAGTTTTGGCAGGGTGAGAGAAAGGGCAGAGACAGAGCCGATTTGCCCGAATACAAGGTTAAGCTCAATGTTGCGCTGTGTTTTTCCAATAAAAAACAGCTTAAGGAGTATTACCATAATTCCAGTTTTCTTGAACACGGCGGCGCTCCCGAAAAAGCTGTAAAAAGTGCGTTCGTTTCGCAGATTGACAGCTATTTAAAAGCAAACAGCAAGTATTTAAAGAGCGACAGCAAGATAAATTTCCAGGATGTGGAGGATTGTCTTGTGCTTGTTTCGTCATCCTTTTCAACTCAGACGTCATACGAAAATCAGACCAAAAAAGCTATAACCAATAAATTCATTCAGGAGGCTATGACGGATTTTCTCCGCCATCAGCTTGAAGTGTATTTTATAGAAAACAGAATAGACGCCGAAAAAATTGCCGAGCAGGTGCTCATAAATATGCGTTCGCGCGTCAAGGCCGAATCCACAAGGCTCAACATTAAAAAGACGCTTCAAAGCGGCAACAGTATGACTGACAGAATCGAAAAATTCGTTGACTGCCGCTCAAAGGACGTTTCGGAGCGTGAAATATTCATAGTGGAGGGCGACTCGGCTCTCGGTGCCTGTAAGCAGGCGAGAGACAGTGCCTTTCAGGCAGTTATGCCGGTACGAGGGAAGATACTCAACTGTCTTAAGGCCGAATACCCCAAAATATTTAAAAACGACATTATAACAGACCTTATCAAAGTGCTCGGCTGCGGCGTTGAGGTAAGCTCCAAGGCAAATAAAAATCTGTCGCTTTTCAATATGGATAATCTGCGTTGGAGCAAGGTCATAATTTGTACCGATGCCGACGTTGACGGTTATCAGATACGGACGCTGATATTAACGATGATTTATCGTCTTATGCCCACGCTTATAAAAGAGGGTAAGGTGTTTATAGCCGAATCTCCGCTTTACGAAATAACTTGCAAGGACGAGACCTGGTTTTGCTACACCGAAAAGGAAAAGCAGGATGCCCTTCTTGAAATCGGAGACAGAAAATATACCATACAGCGTTCAAAGGGTCTCGGTGAAAACGAACCCGAGATGATGTGGCTTACCACAATGAATCCCAAAACCCGTCGTCTTATAAAGGTCGAGCCGGATTATTCACCCGAGGCTGTCGCCGATAAATTTGACCTTTTACTCGGCGACAATTTACAGGGCAGAAAAGATTATATTGCCGAAAACGGTGCTCAGTACATTGATATGACTGACCTTTCTTAACGTTATCACGGCAAATCAGGAGAGTCGGAAAATGGCTAAAAGAACCAAGAAAAACGAAACAGACCGAAATTCGGAGGAACTTAACATAAACGCTCATATTCTCGGTGCAGGCGAGGTGGTAGAGCAGCATATAACCGATACGCTTGAAGTTAACTATATGCCGTATGCCATGAGTGTTATTATGTCGCGTGCCATTCCCGAAATAGACGGTTTTAAACCGTCACACAGGAAGCTGCTTTATACTATGTATAAAATGGGGCTGCTTCAGGGAGGCACTATAAAATCCGCCAATATAGTCGGCCGAACCATGCAGCTGAACCCCCACGGCGACGCGGCAATTTACGAGACGATGATTCGTTTGGCTCGCGGCAATGAGTCGCTCCTTCACCCTTATGTTGAGTCAAAGGGTAACTTCGGTAAATCGTATTCAAAAAATATGCAGTATGCGGCTTCGCGTTATACCGAGGCAAAATTAGCCCCGATTTCAGCCGAGCTTTTCCGCGATATAGATAAGGACACGGTCGATTTTGTACCGAACTACGACAATACCATGACCGAGCCCACGCTTTTGCCCGTTACATTTCCGTCGGTGCTTGTAAATGCCAATATGGGTATAGCCGTCGGTATGGCTTCAAATATTTGTTCGTTCAACTTGAAAGAAATCTGCGATACTACCGTGGCGCTTATAAAGGACCCCGACGCCGATATAACCGAAACGCTAAAGGCTCCCGATTTTATAGGCGGCGGTCAGATACTCTACGATGAAGATAAGATGAACGAGATATTCCGCACGGGTCGCGGAAGCTTCAAAATTCGCGCAAAGTACAGCTATGATAAAAAGAATAACTGTATTGATATATACGAAATTCCGGCGACCACCACTACGGAGGCGATAATCGATAAGATAGTCGAACTCGCAAAGGGCGGCAAGGCTAAGGAAATTTCCGATATCCGCGACGAGACCGATAAAAAGGGTCTTAAAATAACAATCGACTTAAAGCGCGGCACAGATGCAGACAAGCTTATGAAAAAGCTCTATAAAATGACTCCGCTTGAAGATTCATTCGGCTGTAACTTTAATGTCCTTATAGCAGGAACGCCGAGAGTCCTCGGGGTGCGCGAGCTGCTTTTGGAATGGATAGCTTTCCGTACCGAATGTGTAAATCGCCGCGTCTTTTTTGACCTTTCCAAAGCAAAAGACAGGCTGCATCTTTTAGAGGGACTTCAAAAAATTCTTCTCGATATTGATAAGGCAATAAAAGTAATACGCTCAACGGACGAGGAGTCCGAGGTTGTTCCGAACTTGATGATAGGCTTCGGAATAGATAAGATACAGGCGGATTATGTGGCTGAAATCAAATTGCGCCACTTAAACCGTGAGTATATTTTAAAGAAAACGGAAGATATAGAAAAGCTGAGAGCCGAAATCGAGGATATGGAGGATATTCTCGCAAGTCGCTCAAGAGTTAAAAAAATTATCGTAAACGAGCTTTCGGATGTCGTTAAAAATTACGATAAGCCGCGTCGTTCGGAAATAATCTACACGAGTGATATAGATGATGAATCGGAGCCCGATGAGGAGATACCGAATTATCCCGTCACGCTATTCTTTACCAAGGAGGGCTATTTCAAAAAGATAACTCCGCAGTCACTGCGTATGAGCGGTGAGCAAAAGCTAAAGGAAAACGATGAAATAATCGAGACCGTTGAGGCTGCAAACAATACAGAGCTTTTGTTCTTTACCGATAAGTACCGTGTTTATAAAGCCAAAGCTGCTGACTTTGACGACAGCAAGGCGAGTGTTCTCGGCGATTATGTGGCTTCAAAGCTTGAGATGGAGCCCGATGAAAATGCCGTGTATATGGCGGTTACAACAGACTATAAGGGCTTTATGCTGTTCTTCTTTGAAAACGGCAAGCTTGCCAAAATAGACCTCTCCGCCTATGAGACTAAAACGAACCGCAAGAAGCTGATTAAGGCGTATTGTGAGAAATTCCCGGTAGTCAATATGTTCTGTGTGACTGAGGATAAGGAGTATGTTATGAAGTCCACCTCCGGCAGAATTCTTCTTCTCAATACCGGTGCAATAGCCGTCAAAACGACCAAGGATTCTATGGGCGTATCGGTTATGACTCTTAAAAAAGGGCATAGGGTGTCTTCCGTAAAAGAGTATACCGACGGTGAGTTTGTAAAGCCTGCGAGATACAGGACGAGAACCTTGCCTGCCGCCGGTGCGACTTTGTCGTCTGATGATGTCGGCGAGCAGCTTACACTTTAACTTAAAAAATATACCGTGTTTCGAAATTCGTTTTTCGGAATTAGGTATATTTTTTTGTTTTTCGGGTGTCAACCGATAATGCATGAGTGTTGACTATGCATTTCGGATGTTGTATAATTCCGATATAAGTAAATGTCTGTTTCGCGGCTTAACGGAGGTTAATATGAAAAGACGAACTAAAATAATTTCGGCTGTTATGGCTCTCGCAATACTTGTATGCGTGTTCGCTGTACTTGCGACGTCGTTTGCCGTTGACACTTCTTCCGAAAGCGCATCCTTCAGAGTTGACGCTCAGATTATGGGCTATAACAGGGTAGAGGTAAAAATATATGCTCCGGCAGGGGCCGCGGGCGGTAGCTATACACTTAAATACGATTCCTCATATTTGAGGCTCGCAAAGCCGGATGCGGATAAAAACGGCGAGCAGACGTCGGTTACTTCGTACGAAAACGGCGGTACGGCAATAACAAATTATAATTTTTCACAGGATTCTTTAAGATGCTCGGCAGCCGCGCCGAAATCCTCTTCGACGGAGCAGCTGTACGGAAGTTATACTTTTTATTTTGACGGCAACTATAAAGAAGGCAGTATATCGGTAATCGCATTTGATATTTACAGCGGAGACGAAACTCCAAAGCTTCTCGGCTCCGATAAAACCGCAAAATGTGACTTTGACGTTAAGGCGGCTCCCGCGAACACAATATCGCTGAAATATATAGGAGATAAATATTACTATATGGTTAGCGGTAAAAATGATACTTCATACAGCGGGCTTGTAAATTATTACGGCACTTATTATTATGTCGAAAACGGTGTGCTGAACTGGGATTACTCAGGTCTTACTAAGTATTATGATACTTGGTATTATGTCGAAAACAGTGTGCTGAACTGGGATTACTCAGGTCTTACTAAGTATTATGGTACTTGGTATTATGTCGAAAACAGTGAGCTTAAATGGAATTATACGGGTCTTACAAAGTACTACGGTACATGGTATTACGTCGAAAACAGTGTTCTTAATTGGAACTATACGGGGCTCACAAACTATTACGGCACCTGGTATTATTGCGAGGGCAGTGTACTTAATTGGGATTACACCGGTCTTACAAAATATTACGGCACTTGGTATTACGTCAAAAAGGGCGTGCTTGACTGGAATTATACGGGATACACCTATTATTACGGCACGCGTTACTATGTCAGAAACGGAATTCTTGCGTAATACGCATTGTATTTGATTGTTTCTCGCTTGCTTAAAGACTGCTGCATACAAAATATTGCAAAACCGTTCATTCATTTGAACGGTTTTGTGTTTTTTAGAGAAATGTGTCAATACAACACTTTTGCATAAAAACTATTGCAATTATATACTGATTGTTGTATAATTCGAATAAACGGCAGGGCTTTATGCCGTAAAAATCAGGGAGGATATTAAATTTATGAAAAAATTCAAAAAGTTGATTGCGGTTGCATTGGCTGTTATTCTATCGCTGTCTGTAATGTCGGTCGCCGCTTTTGCGTCTACTACCGATTCACTTAAACGAACGGCTGACGGTACTTGGCTCTATATGGAAAACGGTGAGCATAATGCCTACTACACAGGCCTTGTTAAGTATTATGACACTTGGTATTATGTTGAAAACGGCGTTCTTAATTGGAACTATACAGGCCCTACCGAGTATTACGGCACAACATATTATGTCATAAAAAGTATACTTGAATGGGATTATTCAAGCCTTGTTTGTGTTAATGATGTTTGGCATTATGTAGAAAATGGTGTTTATTCGAATGATTACACCGGTCTTACAAAATATTACGGCACTTGGTATTATGTTGAGGACGGCGTCCTTAATTGGGATTATACCGGACTTACTAAGTATTACGATACTTGGTACTATGTTGAAAACGGCGAGCTCAATTGGAACTATACCGGACTTACTCAGTATTTCGATACTTGGTATTATGTTGAGGACGGTGTTCTTAACTGGAATAAAAACGGTCTTTATAATTACTACGGCAATGAATGGTGCTATCTTACAAACGGTCAGATCGACACTTACTATACAGGACTTGTAAATTATTATGGCACATGGTATTACGTCGAGGAGGGCTTCCTCAATTGGGACTATTGTAGCCTTACAAATTACTACGGAACATATTACGGTGTGGTAAACGGGGTTCTTGACTGGAATTTCTCTGGTGTTTTAAGATACGGCACTACCCTTTATTATGTAAGAAACGGCGTTCTTGATTGGAACTATAAAGGCAAGGCGATGTATTGTACGGGCAAAACATACACCTTCAGAAACGGTGCCGCCATAGATTATGATGGCTATGTTGCCGACGCCGCACAGGCTCTTGCCCTCATAAAATATTATGAGGCTAAGGAGGGCAACACAGTTACATTGGTAGAAGCCGAGGGAATGCCGGATGATGTATACAACGGTGTGGCTGTTACAGTAAAAATAAGAAGTAACGACGGCTCGGAGGAATACTATACCGCTATTACCTTTAAGAACTTCCAACAGTACACAAACCTTACAGGAATTATGGAAAACGAGGGAGACGGTTATCTGTATGTGATTATTGTAGCCGGCAACCATAACGAGGATAACTCGGTGGTACTGTCAAATGACGCGATATTAGCTTATCTTGACGGAATGGATTCTTTTGCCCTGTTAAATCCAATTAGTGTATAATAATGTTTTATGATATCGGATATAAAGCCGTATCCGTCCGCTGAAATAATTAATAACAAACACAGAAGAAGGTCTGTCGGTTTAACCGGCAGACCTTCATTTTGTCCGAAATTTATTGAAGAATCAGGGATTTTATACTTCTTATTTCATGCCGTCTTCATAAGCCTTGATCATCTTCTTGACCATCTGTCCGCCGATAGAGCCGGCCTGCTTAGAAGTAAGGTCGCCGTTATAACCCTGCTTGAGATTTACACCAACCTCATTAGCAGCTTCCATTTTGAATCTGTTAAGAGCTTCCTTAGCTTCCGGAACAACGTTCTTGGAACTTGACATTTGAAAACACTCCTTTTCATTACAATTTGCGTTTGCATTACTATTTTTTACATTGAGCGTTTTTATATTAAATAAAATAAATGCTAAAAATGTTATTTTTTGTAACTTAATAAACGGATATTTCAAATGCGTTGTTTGATTCTATATAAAACTCTTTTAAAGACGAGCTTATTATATGTGAATTGATTTTTCGTATTTTTACTCGTTTCGGTGTGATTCTCATAAAATCGGCGGCTTGAATTTCGCTTCAAAACCCACCCAAAAGCTGTCAATTTTCGTTTCAAAAATCATAAAATTTCCAAATCAAAGCCTTTCATATTCTTTGTCGATAAACCCTAAGGCACGGTGCATTAAATCTTGTTGACCGTGTATAGATTGCTCTTTTGCTCGCCGCCGATGAATCGTTTTGAGATCGTTATGTACCCGCCGCTTTCAAGCGAATGCAAAACTTTTCTGCAAGTGGATGCACACATCGAACAGCTTTTCGCAATCATAGGCACCGACCAAAAACTTTGCCCCGCCGAGTCCTTTGCCCGAACAAGAAAAGAATAAACGATAAACTCGTTGGTCGATAATCGTTCATCAAAAATCCTGTTCGGCAAAAGAAAATATTGCCCGCTGCAATTTTTACGCACATGAAAACCTCCTTACAAATTATTCGAGAGAATATTTTGCAGAGTGAAAACTAAAAGAAAAGCACTGTTCAAAAAAACTCCCGCTACTATACGGAGAAAAATCCCCGTTTTGTTCGGGTG
>OJQI01000867.1_pt1 | contig 14555 bp, 10 predicted proteins | sample 1598711 | NCBI WGS metagenome assembly OJQI01 (sample SAMN03922505, study PRJEB24848) | human gut metagenome | isolation source: stool sample | host: Homo sapiens | place: Germany | collected 2011-11 | reverse complement strand
GATCTACACACTGCATATCGTCGGCAGCGTCAGATGTGTATAAGAGACAGGCATGCTGATGATTCCAAAAACCTGTGCATACGTGTGGACCGTATTAATCGGCTACAAGGCAATGGAAAAAGAAATAGCGTAAGATGTAAACTGTCGAAAAAGGTGTGCTCACCCCTTGGCCCCCTCTGCGAGGGTGACTCCCCACGGTGTGGGGAGATGTCGCGCCAGCGGCAGAGGGGCCCGGGCCCGAAGGGCTCCGCCCGCAGGCGGTGGGGGAGAGAACTGTGCGGCTGCCCGAAATATTTCGGGCTATGACAAGGTTCTCTCCCTCCGCCCCTTCGAGACACCGCTCCCCCTCTGGCGCAAGCGCCACCTCTCCCGTATCGGGGGAGTCTGTCTCGCAGAGGGAGATTTTTTCGACACGCTGAGCGTAAGATATAATCTTTGCTTTTAAGAAAAATTTAAGGCAATCGACTTTGAAACCGCCAAGCGTTACCGTGAAGCCAACAAGCTGCCCCACCAGTTCCGCCGTGCAGCGTGGACCGTCCTGACCGTGGATGTGTATCTGTGATGGTTCTGGAAAGCAGCTCCGTGTTAAACGCAATTCATCTCATACATGAGCAAACAAATAAGGCCCACCGCCAAAATTGACGGTGAGCCTTATTTTATGCTCGTTTTTTAACGATAACTTGCTATAAAAGCCTTATGCTCTCGGATTTTTGATAGCAGCCTGAGCAGCGGCCAGACGTGCGATGGGAACGCGGTACGGAGAGCAGGAAACGTAATCCAGGCCAACGTTGTGGCAGAACTCAACGCTGGAGGGGTCGCCGCCGTGCTCGCCGCAGATGCCCAGACCCAAGTTGGGGTTGGTTGCGCGGCCGTCATGGGCAGCCATCTTAACCAGCTTGCCAACACCGATCTGGTCCAGATGCTGGAACGGATCGCTCTCGTAGATCTTGGTATCATAGTAAGCGGTCAGGAACTTAGCAGCATCGTCACGGCTGAAGCCGAAGGTCATCTGGGTCAGGTCGTTGGTACCGAAGCTGAAGAAGTCAGCTTCCTTAGCGATCTCACCTGCGGTCAGGGCGGCACGCGGGATCTCGATCATGGTGCCAACTTGGTACTTCATGTCAACGCCAGCGTCAGCGATCAGCTTGTCAGCAGTCTTGACGATGACGTCCTTGACGTACTTCAGCTCCTTCACTTCGCCAACCAGGGGCACCATGATGTGCGGGGTGATCATCTTGCCGGTCTCAGCAGAAACCTTGATGGCAGCCTTGATCACAGCATTGGTCTGCATCTCGGCAATTTCCGGATAGGTAACGGCCAGACGGCAGCCGCGATGGCCCATCATGGGGTTGAACTCATGCAGGCTGACAACAACGTTGTTCAGCTCTTCGGTGGTCATGCCCATATCCTTTGCCAGGGCTTCGATATCCTCAGCCTTGGTGGGCAGGAACTCATGCAGAGGCGGGTCCAGATAACGGATGGTCATCGGACGATCGCCCATGATGCGGTACATAGCGGTAAAGTCAGCTTCCTGGAACGGCTCAACCTTAGCCAAGGCAACCTTGCGCTCTTCAACGGTACGTGCGCAGATCATCTCACGCACAGCAGCAATACGATCCTCAGCGAAGAACATATGCTCGGTACGGCACAGGCCAATGCCTTCAGCGCCCATATCGACAGCGTTCTGTGCATCGCGCGGGTTATCGGCGTTGGTCATAACCTTCATCTGGCGTGCTTCGTCAGCCCAGCTCATAAAGCGCTTGAAGTTAGCGTTCTCGGTGGAAGCGACGGTAGCGATCTGGCCTTCGTAGATGTTGCCGGTAGAGCCATCAATGCTCATCCAGTCACCCTCATGGAAGGTGTGGCCGTTAATGGTGATAACCTTTGCATCGTAATCGATAGCAACATCGTTATCATTGCCGCAGCCGGAAACACAGCAGGTACCCATGCCACGTGCAACAACAGCTGCGTGGCTGGTCATGCCGCCGCGGACGGTCAGGATGCCCTGAGAAACCTGCATGCCGACGATATCTTCGGGGCTGGTTTCCAGACGGACCAGAACGACCTTCTTCCAAGCTTCGTCCTTGACCTTCTCTTCAGCATCTTCAGCGCTGAAGACAACGCGACCGCAGGCAGATCCCGGAGAAGCGGCCAGGCCCTTGCCGATTGCTTCAGCAGCCTTCAGGGCAGCAGCGTCAAACTGCGGGTGCAGCAGGGTATCCAGCTGCTTGGGCTCAACGCGCAGTACAGCGGTGCGCTGATCGATAACGCCCTCATCAACGAGGTCGCAGGCGATCTGCAGAGCAGCCTGTGCGGTGCGCTTGCCGTTACGGGTCTGCAGCATAAAGAGCTTGCCATCTTCGATGGTGAACTCCATGTCCTGCATATCCTTGTAGTAGTTTTCCAGGCGGGTTGCGATCTCAACGAACTGATCGTAAACCTCAGGCATTTCCTCGTGCAGCTTGCTGATCGGGGAAGGAGTACGGATGCCGGCAACGACATCTTCGCCCTGAGCATTGATCAGGTACTCGCCCATCAGCTTCTTTTCGCCGGTAGCGGGGTTACGGGTGAAAGCAACACCGGTGCCGGAACGCATGCCGGAGTTACCGAAAGCCATCTGCTGAACGTTGACAGCAGTGCCCCACTCGTAGGGGATTTCGTTCATCTTGCGGTAAACGTTGGCGCGCGGGTTATCCCAAGAACGGAAGACGGCCTTGACAGCGCCGATCAGCTGTTCTTTCGGATCCTGCGGGAACTCTTCGCCCTGCTTCTCCAGGTAGATGGCCTTGAACTCCTTGACGAGTTCCTTCAGGTCCTCAGCGTCCAGCTCGATATCCTGCTTAACGCCCTTGCGCTCCTTCATAGCGTCGATACGCTCTTCAAAGAAGCTCTTGCCCAGCTCCATGACAACGTCAGAGTACATCTGGATGAAGCGGCGGTAGCAGTCATATGCAAAACGGGGGTTAGAAGTCTTCTTTGCCAGACCTTCAACAGCCTGGTCGTTCAGGCCCAGGTTCAGGATGGTATCCATCATGCCGGGCATAGACTGACGTGCACCGGAACGAACGGAAACCAGCAGCGGGTTCTCGATATCGCCGAACTTCTTGCCAGTCTGCTCTTCCAGGATTCCCATGTACTTGAAGATGTCAGCCTTGATCTCATCGTTGATCTCACGGTTGTCAGCATAGTACTGGGTGCAGGCTTCGGTGGTGATGGTGAAGCCCTGAGGAACCGGCATGCCGGCATGGGTCATTTCTGCCAGACCAGCGCCCTTGCCGCCCAGAATGTTCTTCATGGTCGTCTGGTCGCCGCCAAATGCGTCATGGCCCTCTTTGAACAAATACAAAAACTTCTTGCTCATAGGTTACCTCCAACAAAATTACGGTTTCTTCCCGGTGTGCCGCGCACACCCGCAAAATAAGAATTTTCTCTCTTGCAAAGTCCATTATAACAGACTCAGCCCGGAATTTCCAGTACATTGTTAAATAAATGGCGAATATTTTCGCCGAAAATCTTACAAAGTTTTGGGGTCAGGCTCTTGCAATTTGACCAAAAATGCGGTAAATTATAATGGGTGAGAAGTTGGGAAATATTATTTTATTACATCCTGCAACACTTTTTTCAATTCATCCCGCCCCGGCAGGCTTCAGCCCTGTTCCGGGGCTTTTTTGTAGGGCCGTATACTCTTTTGGCCCAAAACAGAAAGGGGTATTTTTATGTCCGAAGCGAAAGCCAAATACCTTGCCGCCAAAGCGGCCTTTGAAGAAACTTTTGAAAAGCACCTGCAGAACGGTGTGGAGTTCATCAGCGACCAGGTTTTTATTGACCCCGAAGTTGAGATTGCACCCGGCGCAGTGATCCTGCCGGGCTGCATCCTGCGCGGCAAAACTGTCATCGGGGCAAACTGCGTCATCGGCCCCAATACCTTATTGGAGAACACCATTGTTGAGGCCGGTTCCACCGTGAACGCCAGCCAGTGTTATGACAGCCATCTGGGCCCCAACAACAAGATTGGCCCCTTTACCCATGTGCGCACCGGCACCGTGACGGATGAGGGCGTGCACCTGGGCGCTTATGTGGAAACCAAGAACGCCAACTTTGCCGAGGGCAACACTGTCAGCCACCTGACTTACATTGGCGATGCCGATGTGGGCAAGTACTGCAACTTTGGCTGCGGCACCGTAACCTGCAACTATGACGGCGAGGGCAAATACCGCACCACCATCGGCGATTATGCGTTCATCGGCTGCAACACCAACCTGGTGGCGCCGGTCAAGGTGGGCAGCCGCGCCTTTACCGCTGCCGGTTCCACCATCGGCCACGATGTGCCGGACGGTGCCCTGGGCATTGAGCGCGCCAAGCAGGCCGAAGTTGCCGCCTGGGGCGCCAAGAAGCTGGAAAAATACGTTGCCAAAAAACAGAAGCTGGAAGCCGAAAAGAAAAACGACTGATGCCCCTGACCTGCTGCAAGGAGGATTGCTGCCATGGCCATTTTGGAACGCACCCTGACCGGGGATTTTACCACCATCCTGACCGAGCTGGACGCTGTTGTAAAACAAAGTGTTTCGGCCACGCTGGAAGGTTCCAGTGATTTCACCTTCAGCACCGGCCGCTGTGCCGTGCGGGTATACGAACGCTACAGTGCCATTGGCAATGGCCGTGTTACCATGAGCCTGACCCTGCTGGAAGCTGACGGGCAGATCCGGCTTTCCGCCATCACATCCGGCGGCAGCCAGGCTGTGTTTTTCAAGGTCAACACCTTCGGTGCAGAATCCTTCCTGGATACCATCCGGGACACAGTGGAACGCTTTGCCCCTGGTGCACACTAAAATCACAAAATTACTATAAGGATTTTTACTATGGGACTATTTGGAGGTGGTTCCGGGGCAGACTGGCTGATTGCCGGTCTGGGCAACCCGGAGCCGAAATATGACGGCACCCGCCACAACACCGGTTTTGCCGCGCTGGATGCGTTGGCCGAAGCCTGGGGGTGCGAGATCAACAAAAGCAAATGGCAGGGCCTTTACGGCATTGCCCAGGTGGACGGCCGCAAAGTGATGCTGCTAAAGCCGCTGACCTACATGAACCTGAGCGGCCAGAGCATCGCCCCCGCCGCGGCATTTTACAAGATCCCGCGCAACCACATTATTGTGTTGTGCGATGACATTGCACAGGAGCCGGGGCACATCCGCATCCGGCCCTCCGGTTCTGCTGGCGGGCACAACGGGCTAAAGAGCATTATCGCTTCCACCGGCGGCGAGGATTTTTACCGCATCCGCATTGGCGTTGGCGCCAAGCCGCGCCCGGATTATGATCTGGCTGACTGGGTGCTGGGCAAGTTCCCGCCCGATGACGCCAAGCTTGTGACCGGCCGCCACACCGACGTGGAAGCCGCCTGCCGCCTGTTGATGGCCGGCAAGCTGGGCGAAGCGCAGAATAAATTCAACCACTGAGCGCGGATAGGCGTTCCGCAGGGGCGCACAGTGTGCGCCCCTTCCTGTTTTCTGTGTAAGATGCCCGCAAAGGAAGTGTTCTCACTTCAAATTTGCAATCCATCATTACACGGGATGTGGTTTAATGGAACACCTGCAGGGGTGTGTGCACTGTGGAAAACTTTGCCGATGGTGATAAACGCTGCAAATGATTTGTAGGGGACGATGCTCGTCATCGTCCCGCATGACGGGTCTTGCCACATATTCCACCCTGCATACGGCCAACGTCCGCGGGCGAACAATGTTCGTCCTCACATTCTCTACAAGATAAGAGCACAGCTTTTCCAATCATACAAATGCCAAAGCGGGCGGCCCATCTGGGCCGCCCGCCATTTGTCGTTCCATGCAACGCTTCTCTCAAAATTCACTTTGCCGTTTTGCTGCAAATATAGTACAATGGTTACGCAAAGCGCTGCTCATACCGGCGCACAAAAAGCGTATACAGCGCATAGCACACCATCAGGCAGACGGCATATACCCCGGCGAAGCACAGCCACGCGGCTGCGCCGCCCATCGCGGTGTTGGGCAGCAGCTCCAGCACCAGCGGGTGGGCCAGGTACAGCCAAAAGCTGCCCGCCCCCACAAATTCCACGGCCTGGGCGAACTTCTGATTTTCCGCCAGGCCAACGCCCTGCGGGTTCTGCACAGCCAATAGAACAAACACCGTAAACACGCACTCGAACCCCGCCCGCTGGAAGTTGGTGAGCACTGCCAGCAGAATGCAGAATGCCCCGTATAAAAACTGCTTGTTCTCCCGCACTGCCGCAAACGCCGCCATGCCAAAGATAAAGCAGTACAGCGTCATGACCGGCGTTTTTGCGCTGAACTCGCTGATGTTGGCTTCTGCCGGGAAAGCCGCCAGACTGCTTTCAATTAAGCCGCCGATCCTGCCCTTCACCGCAAGGCAGACCACCAGCAACGCCAGCGCACCCCAAAAGCGTTTGCACAGCCGGTACAGCCACGGGGCCAGCAGATAAAAGAACGCAAAGGCGCTCATCGTCCACAGCACGTTGCGGTTGTTCCACAGCATCCAGTTATCACTGGGCAGCCACATCTGCAAAAATACAAAGTACCGCAGGTAACCCGGCCCGCACGGCCCGCCGGGGCCAAACAGCTGGGCTGCACTGGCGCCCGCCGCCAGATAGCGTACCGCATCGAACAGCCAGCGCAGCACCAGCACCAGCCAGTACAGCGGCAGGATCCGCCGGATGCGGCGCTGGTAATACGGCAGCGGCTCCGGGTGGCGGCTCAGGCTGGCCGCGGCCAGGTACCCGCTGAGCACAAAAAACAGTTGCACCCCCTGCGCGCCAACCGCGGCGGCATCCCCCAGGCCAACTTTCTGCCCGGTATGCACGCCCAGCACCATCAGCGCCGCCAGAATACGCAGCTCATCCAGCGCTACATTTTTATGTTTTGTCATCTTTCTATATTCTGCTCCTTATTGCAGCATTATTTGATTTCTTTATTCTGCCGAACTTTTTCGATTCCTTCTTTTCAAAGAAGAGGCAAAAACTCTCGTATTACTCGTATCCTCAAAATTATACATCACCCGCCCTATCATGCGCAAGCGCAGGAGGCACCATGTTTGACGCATTGTTTACCACCACAACCGAATACAAAAAACTGAGCCACGCGCTTTCCGGCAAAGGTGCATGCGCCCTGTTTGGGCTGCCCGCATCCGGCCGCGCACAGGTGTATGCCGCGCTGTGCCGCCAGCTGGATAAGCCGCTGTGCATCGTGACCCCCGGCGAGGCCGAAGCCACCCGCTTTGCTGCTGACCTGAACACGCTGGGCATTCCCGCCGCCGTGTTCCCGGCGCGGGACTATGTGTTGCGCCCCATTGAGGGCACCGCCCGCGAATACGAGTACCGCCGCCTGGCTGTGCTGGGCGAGCTGGTAGGCGGGCGGCTGCGCGCCGTGGCTGTGCCCGCGGAAGCCCTGACCCAGTTCACCACCCCAAAAGAGGATTTCTGCGCCAACACCCGCACCCTCCATGCGGGGGATACTCTGCTGCGGGATGACCTGCTGGCCGCTTTGTTTGGTGCCGGCTACACCCGCCGGGCCCAGGTGGATGGCCCCGGCCAGTTCTCTGTGCGCGGCGATATTGTGGATATTTTTGCTCCCGACCAGAAAATGCCGGTTCGTATGGAATTTTGGGGTGATGAGATTGATACCCTGCACACCTTTGACCTGACCACCCAGCGCCGCGAGGATGCCATTGATAAGTTTTACCTGAGCCCCGCGCGGGAAGTTCTGTTCGGCAAGCCTGCCGATGCCGCCGAGCAGCTTCGGGCCTTTTTGGCCAAGCAGCGCGGCAAAAAGAAAACCGCCATGGCAGACTGTATGGCCGTCGATCTGGACCTGTTGGATGGCGGTGCCGTGCCGGTCAACATGGACAAATACCTGGCCGTGCGCTACCCCCATCCCGCCACCGTGCTGGATTATTTTGACGACCCGATCCTTGTGGCCGAAGAGCCTGCTTCCATCCGGGAAGCCGACCGCGCGACCGCCTACCGCCGGGGCGAGGAACTGAAATCCCTGATCCTGGACGGAGTCCTCTGCGCTGGGCTGGATAACCTGTACGCGGACCCAAGCTACCTGTGGTCCAAAACCGGACACTACCGCACCATCTGTGCCGAGAACTTTGCCCGCAGCATGCCGGATCAGCCGCTGAAAGATATCATCAACGCCCCGGCTCACACCCTGCCTGCCTGGAATGGCGAAGTCGCCGGGCTGCTGGAGGATTTAAAACCGCTGTGCGATGCCGGTTATACCGTTACCCTGCTGGCCGGCACCGACCGTGCCGCAGCCGGTCTGGCACGCGACCTGCGCGATAAAGGCATTCTGGTTACCACCGATGCTGCAGCAGCCCCCGCTGCCGGGCTGGTGCAGGTTCTGGCGGGGCACCTTTCCGCTGGGTGCGAATTTCCGTTTGCCAAGTATGCTTTGCTGACAGGCCGTGCCTTTGGCGAAACCAGCTCCCAGAAGAAAAAGCGCAAAAAAGCCAAGGATGCCCTGAACAGCCTGACCGAGATCACGCCGGGCGATCTGGTGGTGCACCAGAACCACGGTATTGGCCGGTATGCGGGCATCCAGCGCATGGCGGTTCAGGGCGTTACCAAAGACTACCTGCGCATTGAGTACGATAAAAAAGATGTGCTGTATGTTCCCGTCACCCAGCTGGATCTGCTTTCCCGCTACACCGCGCCGGGGGATTCGGAGAATGTCAAGCTCAGCCGCCTGGGCGGGGCCGAGTGGACCAAGACCCGCAAGAAGGTGCGCGCCGCTACCGAGCAGATGGCCAAGGAACTGATTGAGCTGTATGCCCGCCGTAAAAAGGCGCACGGTCATGCCTTCCCACCAGATGATACCTGGCAGGGAGATTTTGAGCAGCGCTTTGCCTATGATGAAACGCCGGACCAGCTTTCCAGCGCGGCGGAGATCAAACATGATATGGAGCAGCCCTGGCCGATGGACCGCCTGCTGTGCGGCGATGTCGGCGTGGGCAAGACTGAGGTTGCCCTGCGCGCCGCGTTCAAATGCGTGATGGGCGGCAAGCAGTGCGCCATCCTGGCCCCCACCACCATTCTGGCGTGGCAGCATTTCAACACGGCCATCGCCCGCATGGAGGCCTTTCCTATCCGCATCGGGCTGCTCAGCCGTTACCGCAGCGCCAAAGAGCAGAAAGAGACCATCCGCGGCCTGAAAGACGGCACAGTGGACATTGTGGTGGGCACCCACCGCCTGCTTTCGGACGATGTAAAGTTCAAAGATCTGGGCCTTGTCATCATTGACGAGGAGCAGCGCTTTGGCGTAAAACACAAGGAAAAGCTGAAAGAGAACTTTATCGGGGTGGATATGCTGACCCTTTCGGCCACGCCGATCCCCCGCACGCTGAACATGGCACTGTCCGGCATCCGGGACATGAGCACCATTGAACAGCCGCCCTTTGAGCGCCAGCCCATTGAGACCTATGTGCTGGAATATGACGATGCCATTATTGCCGAAGCCATCCGGCGTGAGCTGGCCCGCGGCGGGCAGGTGTATTACCTGTACAATCGGGTCGAAACCATTGAGCAGTGCGCCGCCAAGGTGCAAAAGCTGGTGCCGGGTGCGCGGGTCGGCATCGCCCACGGCAAAATGACGGAGGAGCAGATTTCCTCGGTTTGGCAGCAGCTGCTGGACAACGAGATCGACGTGCTGGTCTGCACCACCCTGATTGAAACCGGCGTGGATGTGCGCAACTGCAACACCCTGATTATTGAGAATGCGGACCGCATGGGGCTTTCACAGCTGTACCAGATTCGCGGCCGTGTGGGGCGCTCCAACCGCAAGGCGTATGCCTATTTCACCTTCCAGCGCGACAAAGTGTTGACGGAAATTGCCTCCAAGCGGCTTTCAGCCATCCGGGAGTTTACCTCTTTTGGTTCCGGGTTCCGCATTGCGATGCGCGATTTACAGATCCGCGGCGCGGGCAACCTGCTGGGCCACAGCCAGCACGGCCACATGGAAGCGGTTGGTTACGAGCTGTATGTAAAAATGCTGAACCAGGCCATTGCAGCCGCCCGCGGCGAGCCTGCTGCGCCGGACAAGAGTGATTGCCTTGTTGACATTACGGTGGATGCCTATCTGCCGGAAAGCTACATTCCCGATGCCGCCGGGCGGATCGAAGCCTACAAGAAGATTGCGGCCATCACCACCCGTGACGATGCCACGGATGTACTGGATGAGTTGATTGACCGTTACGGCGATCCGCCGCGCAGTGTGCAGGGGTTGGTGGACATCAGCCTGGTGCGCGTGACAGCCGCCCGCGCAGGCATTGTGGAGATCGTGCAGCACAACGACAATCTAATTTTGTACACCGATGTTGTGACCCCGGCGCAGATGGGGGCCATGATGGATGCCATGCCGCACCGCGTGATCTACAACGCCGTAGGCCGCCCCTACATCAGCCTGCATGTCCTGCGCGGCGAGGACCCTCTCACCATCCTGCGCGATGCCGTTGCCCTGCTGCCGGGTGCGTGAGTTGTTTTACGGGAGTTTTTGTTCCTTCTTTGAAAAGAAAGAACCGAAGAAACTTTATAATATATAATTATAATATAAAAAATAAAAACAACAGGCAGCGGCCCTATTTTGTGGGCTGCTGCCTGTTGTCATGTGTTACTTTCTATGTATTTTTGCTCCGTAGGGAACGGTCTTGACCGTTCCGAAACCCATGGACAATATTCCAACAAAAGGGAAATAAGGAAAACACCCGGAACGGTCAAGACCGTTCCCTACAAATCGTTTTTCAATTTGCGTCCATTTCTGTAAAATCCATACACCAAAAAGGCGCACCACACAATCCCTGTGTGATGTGCCTTAATTTTATTTTTTCTGTTTTGCTATACTAAAGTTTCTTTTGTCCCTTCTTTTCAAAGAAGGGACAAAAAACTCCCGTAAAGAACTTAGTTCCCGCTTTCAGCCGTTGCGGTGGACTGGCTGCTTTCGCCCAGGGTCACTTCGCAGCTGATGACCTTGCCATCACGCTCTACCTGCAGGGTAACGGTATCGCCAACTTCCTTGCTCTGGCAATACTTCTGTACATCGGATGCACTGGAGACTGCCACATCATCAATGGAGATGATGCGGTCACCCAGCTTCAGGCCGCCTTTTTCGGCACCGCTGCCGGATGCGATCTGGTAGATATACACACCATAGTTGCTGACGCCGTACTGCATAGCAGTCTGGGCATCATTGATGGTGATGACCGTAACACCCATGGCCGGGCGGGCAACATAACCCTTTTCGATCATCTGTTTTGCCATTTCCATGGCGGTATTGATGGGGATTGCAAAGCCAAGCCCCTCTGCATCGCTGGAGCTGCTCTTGGCGTTGACAATACCGATCAGCTCACCGTTTGCATTGAACAGGCCGCCGCCGGAGTTGCCCGGGCTGATGGAAGCGCTGGTCTGGATCAGGTTCATATCGTTGCCCTGAACGGTAACTTCACGGTTCAAGGCGCTGACAATACCATTGGTAACGGTGTTGCTCAGGGTACCCAGCGGGTTGCCAACGGCAACGGTGGTTTCGCCAACAGCCAGGCTGTCGCTGTCGCCAATCACAGCCGGAGTCAGACCGGTGGCTTCGATTTTCAGGACTGCAACGTCCGAAGTAGAATCCTGGCCAACGACCGTTGCGGTATACTCTGTTCCGTCTGCCAGCTGTACCGTGATGTTATTTGCGCCGGAAACCACATGGGCACAGGTCACAATGTAACCATCCTGCGAGATGATCACGCCGGAGCCTGCACCGCTCTGCACATAGCTGCCGCCAAACCAGGTGTTGGTGCTGACCATCTGCTCGGTGGTGATAGCCACAACGCTGGGCTGTACCAGCGCGGCAACATCCTGAATCGACAGGTTGGTGCCGTTGGTGCTGCCCTGGGATACAGAATCCGTGTTGGCGTCACGCTGGACCTGCTGGACCACAACCTGGCCGCCGGTCAAGCCGGTGCGGCTGGCAACCACAGTTCCTGCCAGGCCACCGCCAAAGCCAAGGGCTACCACACCGATACAGGCCGCCACACGCAGCAAAACCTTTTTGCCGCCGTGGCTCTTTTTGGGCTCGTTCTGCGGGGGCTGTTGGTTGCTGGAATAGCTGTAGCCATTGTAGCCGCCGTTATTGCCGTTGCCACCGTTGCCACCGTTGCCGCCATTGCCTGCAGCGGGGCCCTGGGGGTTATAGCTGCTGTTCTGTTGGCTGGAACAATTAGAATAATCTGTCTGTGCGGTGTTGGCGGTGTTCATTCCGCTGCTGCCCACATTGGGGTAACCGGACTGCTCTGCCTGGGGCTGTTCCGGCTGAGTGCCCGCTGGCTGCCCGTTATTATTCTGCGGGCCGCCATTATTATAAAGACCCGAATAATCATATTCACTCATGAAAAATCTCTCCTTTGTTCTGCCGCACGGCGCTTGGGGGCCGCCGGGCGGTGATACACGGTCTGGCGGAAGCTTTTGCTTTGTCTTTCTTGCTTCCCTCAACCTTGTGCCTACAGTATAACCGCTAATTGTGAAAACAGTTTCGCGACTGCGTGAAAGAAATGTGAAATCTCCAAAAATCCGGTCAGTTTGGGCTGTGGTTTGACTTTATCCGCCCCATGCCGTACAATCAGTTGCAGACTGAAACATTAGGGGGAGCTTGCCCATGCGGATTGAAAAAACGGCACTGGACGCACAAAACCGCTGTGTCTATTCGTTATATAAAGAGAAAGGCTGCATCGGCCATGCCGTTACCTGTGCCGATTGTTTTGAAGCGTTGGAAATTGCCCCGGAATGGCAGAGCCGCGGGTACGGAAGCTATCTGCTGCGGGAGGTTTTGCGCCAGAACGGCGGCTTTGACCGGACTGCCCCCAGCGAATTCACCGCGCCACTGCCGGATGCCGGCAATACCGCTGCGCAGGCGCTGGCGGCAAAGTTCGGTTTTGTGCCGCGCGGCGGGCTGCTGGTGCGCCACCGCGTGCCGGACCTGACGGCAGTGGAGCTGACCCACCGCTTTTTGCGCAGCACACTGGCACCGGGCGGACTGTATCTGGATGCCACCTGCGGCAACGGGCACGATACCCTATTTTTATGCAGCGTTGCCGGGGAAAATGGCCGGGTGATCGGGCTGGATATCCAGCCTCAGGCCGCGGCCAACACCAATGCGCTGCTGGCCGCCAACGGCATGGCTGCCATTGGCCACGCGGAATGCTGCGACCATCGGGAGCTGCTGCGCTTTGCCCCGCCGGGCAGTGCGGACTGCGTGATGTTCAACTTTGGCTGGCTGCCAGGTGCCGCGCACGATGTACACTCCACGGCAGATTCCACCCTGCCCGCGCTGCAGGCCGGGCTGGACGCCCTGAAGCCCGGCGGCGTGCTTGCCGCGGTGCTGTACAGCGGCAAGGTGATCGGCAATGCGGAGAAAAAGGCTGCGGCGGAGTTTTTCCGCAGCCTGCCGCTGGCCGATTATACCGTGCTGATCTGCGAATTTGCCAACTGGGCCGATACCGCTCCCCTGCCCTGCTTTGTCATTAAGCGGGAAAAATAACCGCTGCCGCTGTGAAGCCCCAAAAAAGGAAGTGCTGCCAATGCTGCAACAGCAAACACAAAGCCCCGGCTGGCGGGTGCTGAACCGCGATGTGATCAAATACATCGCGATAACCGCCATGCTGCTGAACCACATCGCCAATATTTTTCTGGTGCCGGGCACCCTCTGGTACGAGGTGCTGGTGGATATCGGCTACTTTACCGCCATTACCATGTGCTATTTTCTGGTAGAGGGCTTCCGGTACACCCACAGCCGCAAACAGTATGCCTTACGGCTGTTCGGGTTCGGTGTGGTTTCACAGGTGCCGTTCTCGATGGCGTTTACCCAAAACGGCATTCTGGAATTTCAGGATTTCAACATGATGTTCACGCTGTTCCTGTGTTTTTGCATCTTGTTGTGTATCGAAACCATCCGGAACCGTTTTTTGCGCGGCGTGCTGATCGTACTGCTGATTTTTGGTTCGTTGTTTTGTGACTGGGCGCTGCTAGCCCCGGTGTTCACCCTGCTCTTCCGCTGGTCCGGCCAGGACCAAAAACGACTGCGGTTCAGTTTTGCGCTTTCTGCCGCGCTGTTTGGCTGGCTAAATTACACCAGCAGCGTGTGGCTTTACCCCACCGCACAGTGTTTGCTGATGGCCTGCGGCAGCATGGCAGGGATCGCTGCATCCGGGTTTGTGATCTTGTATCTGTACAATGGCCAGCGGGCGGCGCGGGGAAAGAAATTTTCGCAGTGGTTTTTCTATCTGTTTTACCCGGTGCATTTGTTGGTGCTGGGGGTAATTCGGGTGATGGGGTGATGGTGCGCGGTAGATTTTTACCGTTACACGCTCCGCGGGACGATGCAAGCATCGTCCCCTGCAAATAAATTGCAGCGTTTACCGCGATAGGCATGGTTCCTCCGCGGCGGGGTGAGGGCGCCCCGCCCTACAGATGCTTTGTTGGTTTGCAACACATTATAAAATGCTCTGTAAGGAACGGTCTAGACCGTTCCTTACAG
>OJQI01000864.1_pt1 | contig 14599 bp, 14 predicted proteins | sample 1598711 | NCBI WGS metagenome assembly OJQI01 (sample SAMN03922505, study PRJEB24848) | human gut metagenome | isolation source: stool sample | host: Homo sapiens | place: Germany | collected 2011-11 | reverse complement strand
AGTTCACAAAGGGGTAGCTGCCGCAAGGCAGCGTAGGGGAAGTGTAGCTTCCCCTGTCCCCCCCTCCCCGGCGGTCTGCCATGCTGTCACTGTTGAGGGATAAGCCCCCGGCGCGTGACATACTCCGTTGCAAAACGGCGGTGTTCCGCTTCCTTTTCCCGCCAATACTCCCATAATGCAGCGTCGGCGGCTTCCGCAACATTCATTAAAAACCGTTCAAGCTGCTTTTGTTTTTCCTCTGCGCTACGTTTCCTCATGGTCTGCGTCCTCCTGTAAGTCTGCTGCGTCAATCTCGTAATAGTCAAAAACCTCGTCGGGCTTGACAATGGCGGGGCGGCGTTTAAGGTGCTTTTCCATGTCAAAGGCGTTCTTCGGGTCTGCGTCGGATAGGTACTTGTATTTCGGGTGTTTCGTTATGTCGAATTTGTCCGAAAAGAACGGGCGCACCCCGCGTAGCTGCAAGATACATTTCCCTCCGTCCATGACTGCGATTTCATCTTCCGTCATAAGCTGCTTTCCCAATTTCTGATAGTTCAGCCCATGCGAAAGCTCCCGCCCCCTTGTTTCGGAAGTGTTGAAGCTGTCTATCGTTTCCTTGCCTAAAATCTCCGATATTTCTTTGAGCGTGGTTTTTTCCTTGCCGCCCAAGAAAAGCGTGGTGTCGCAGTTGCCGACTATGGTATCGGCGTTGTCCTTGTAGATTGCCTTTAGCTGTGACTGGCTCTGCAAGATGATTGACGCGGAGATTTCCCGGCTCCGTATGGTTGCGATTAGTTTCTCAAATTTGGGGATTTGCCCGATATTCGCAAATTCATCAAGTAAGCACCTTACATGGACGGGAAGCCGCCCGCCGTATTCATCATCTGCTTTGTCGCACAAGAGGTTGAATAGCTGTGTGTAGAGAATACTCACGACAAAGTTAAAGGTGTCGTCGGTGTCGCTGATAATCACGAAAAGGGCGGTCTTTCTGTCACCTATGGTGTCAAGCTCCATTTCGTCGGTTTCCATAAGCTCCCGCAGCTCCTTAATGTCGAATGGGGCTAACCTCGCGCCGCATGAGATAAGTATGCTTTTTGCGGTCTTGCCCGCCGCCAGTTTGTATTTTTTGTACTGCTTGACTGCAAAATGTTCCGGGTCTTTTTCTTCCAGACGTTCAAACATGAGGTCAACCGGGTTCTGGAAATCCTCGTCGTCCTCGCGGGCTTCCGACGCATTTATCATTTCAAGCAGCGTCGTGAAGTTCTTCTCGTCCTCTGGGGCTTCATACCAGATATAGCCGATTAGTGCGGTGTAGTAGAGCTTTTCCGCTTTCACCCAGAAATCCTCGCCGGATTTTTCCCCGTCGCCTTTGGTGTTGGCGATAATGGTATTGACTAATTTCAAAATGTCCTTTTCGCTCCGCAGATAGGCAAAGGGATTGTATTTCATGGATTTTTTGAAGTTAATCGTATTTAGCACTTTGATACGGTATTTGTACCGCTGCAACATTTTCCCGGTTTCCAAAATCAGTGTTCCTTTCGGGTCAGTGACGATATACGACGTTGGAAAATCCTTTGACGTACATTGCATGAGCGACGGTTTCACAAAGAACCGGGTCTTGCCGCTGCCGGAACCGCCGATTACAAGAATATTTTTGTTTCTTGCGTATTTCGGCTGCTTCGGGCGGCTGTTCATGGTGAGCCGTTCCGTCTGCGTTAAGGGGATATTGTTCTCAAATACCGGGTCTGTGTACGGCTTTATGTCGTCAGCCCCGCCCCAACGCGCCGAACCGTATTCTGTCCCGCGGCGGTATTTCTTCGCGTTCTTGCCTTTGGTGTAGATAATCAGCCGGACAATGACCGCCCCCGCAATGCCGATAAGTAAGTCTGCCGGGTGGAAGCTCGGCGCGATACTGGAAAAGGCGGCGGTAAAACCGTCCCCAAGATGTAGCAGCTTTGCGCTTGCGTCCGCGCCGGGGGATAGACGGACAGCCGCGCCCACTTTATCAAAGAGCCAGACAAAGAGCAGATACGGGAGATTTAGGATAAGCAGCTTCTTGATTTCCGGCTTCATAGCGATACCTCCCTGTCCTTGTTCTTGACCTTTGCCCGTTCCGCGTTTTTGCCCTGTGCGGCTTCTTTGAGCGTAGAGAGCAGCTTTCGGATAGAGGGCTTTTTCTCCTGTGTCAGCTTCTTTGCGGAAAACTCCTTAAAGGCTGCGGTCAGCACGTCCGCGTCCCGCCCCTTGAAAAAAACCAGATAGCGGGGCGGGCTTTCCGTTGCGTCCTTTTTCAGCGCAAAGTCGATACCGTACTTTTTCGCCGTACTCTCAAAGGCTTTGATATTGCCCTCGGTAATCTCAATGTTGGAAACGCCCGCGTTCTGCTTCATAAGCTGCTTTAAGCTCTGCTTTCCCTGTGGCGGTTTTGCAAGCTGCTTTTTGCCCTTTGACAGTATGGCTTTCATTGCCTTTTGGAGCGTCTGGGCGGTCAGCTTCCCGGTCTTGATGTAAAGGGCTATGGTCTTTTCGTTTACTTCGTCCTGCAATTCCTCGCGTCCTCCTTTCGCGTTTCTTTATGGGGCGGCGGTCAGATACGCACCCGCAGCCCGTTCAAGTCCTCGGCTCTGATACCCACAAGATACCAGTTGTCGCCGTACTCAATCCGGGTCGGCTTCCACTTGCCCCGCACGAATACGTCAAAGCACTCACCGCAATGCAAGCCCCCGTAGTAGCTGTTTAAGTCAAAGCGAATGTCGTAACGGTCGGTGCGCTCGTCAAATACCAATGCTCCTGTCATTTTCTGTGCCATAATAAAATCCTCCTTTTGTGGTTGTGGGTGGTTACAGGCTTTCGCCCTCGTTGCATGAATAATAGTCCGGGTCGCCGTACTGCGGCTTTTTCGGTGACAGTGCGCCGCTTGCCATGTCATGGGCGACAAGGGAAGTGTAATAATTGCCGATAGTGGACGGGGCGTTGAAAAGGGCTGCTTTCAGATATTGCTTGATGTTGCGGATTTTCGTTGTGTTCTCCCGCATACAGTCAAGCACAAAGCGGATATGCTCGCCGTCCAGTTTCATAAACTTAGATTTCACAAGCTCTGCCGGGTAGTCGTCCCCCGCAATCCGTACCCGCTTTCTGGCGGTGCATACGGTTTCAAGCATGAGGTCTACAATCTCGTCCAGCCTGTCCCCGTCAAACTTCATGTCCTGTTTGAGAATGTGGTAGTCGATATTGTCCTTGATGATTTCCCGGTATATATCAACTGCGCTCTGTGCTGTCGCTTCCGTTCCTTTCCGTTCCGGCGGCGTAGCCGCTTCTCTGCAAGGAGAGGGGTTAGGGGAAAGGATAGGAATGGAATGGGTACTTTGTTCATCAGTAATTATTTTTTCTTTTTTTGGTAAGTCAGTTCTTTGTATATCTTTATTTAATTGCGTTGGATTTTCCAACGTAGGTTTTTCCAATGTTGGTTTTTCCTGCGTTGGATTATCCAATGTTGGATTTTCCAATGTAGGTAAATCCGGCGTAGGCGGCTGCGGCTGCTCGAATATCACATAGTCCGCGCCCCGCAAGCGTCCTTTCTCGTCGCGCTCCCTTGAACGGACGATATACCCGGCGCGTTCAAGCTCCTTAATGGCTTCGCGGATAGCGTCTATCTTCTCCCGGTTGATAAGGGATAAGCCTTTCAAGGTGTAGTCCCAATCTTCGGGGAGTGACAGCATTTGCGACAACAGCCCTTTTGCCTTTAAGGAAAGCTCCTTGTTGCGTAGGTGGTGGTTGCTCATTACGGTGTAGCCCTTGTTCCGTTCCACTCTGAAAACTGCCATAGTAAATCACTCCTTTTGCTGTGGATTTGTTACGCAGTAGAAGCGCGGTTTCGGGGGATAAGGTATAAATCCCTTGCCGCGCCAGATACGCGCCCGCAAAATCGCTTGTAGCAAGGCTTTTTCTGCCCCTACTGCGTAACAAAGGGCATAAAAAAGCGGCGTTCCTGTTCTCCCATGTAGAGAGTAAGAAACGCCGCTTCTGCGTCGTATTCAGTTTTTAGTACAATACCCTGCTTGTCCGTCGCTCGAAAAACCTTGATTTTCCAGTGTTTTCAAAAGTATCGTTATCTAACGTCAGCTTTCCAAAGACCGGGCTTTCAATCCATGCTTGCGGATATTGAAGCCGGGAAAGTGGCTACTGTTATCGTAAAGGATATGTCACGGTTAGGGCGAAACTACCTGCAGGTGGGAATGTATACCGAGATGATTTTCCCACAAAAAGGCGTCCGCTTTATCGCAATTAACGATGGAGTGGACAGCGCACAGGGCGATAATGATTTTGCCCCTCTGCGGAACATTTTCAACGAATGGCTGGTGAGAGATACGAGTAAGAAAATCAAAGCTGTAAAACGGTCAAAAGGCATGAGCGGCAAGCCTGTTACGAGCAAACCCGTGTACGGCTACCTCATGGACGAGGACGAAAATTTCATCATTGACGAGGAAGCCGCACCCGTAGTCAAGCAGATATACCGTCTGTGCCTTGCCGGGAACGGTCCGACCAAGATAGCCCGTATGCTGACCGAGCAGGAAATCCCAACGCCGGGAACGCTGGAATACCGCAGGACGGGCAGCACACGCCGCTATCACCCCGGCTATGAGTGCAAATGGGCGACAAATACCGTGGTGCATATCCTTGAAAACCGGGAGTACATGGGCTGTTTGGTGAACTTCAAGACGGAGAAACCGTCCTACAAGACCAAGCACAGCATAGAAAATCCCATTGAGAAACAGGCAATTTTCGAGAACCACCATGAGCCTATCATCGACACCCAGACATGGGAGCGTGTGCAGGAATTACGCAAACAGCGCAAGCGTCCGAACCGCTATGATGAAGTGGGCTTGTTCTCTGGTATGCTCTTTTGCGCGGACTGCGGCAGCGTCATGTATCAGCAGCGTTACCAGACCGATAAGCGGAAACAGGACTGCTATATCTGCGGGAACTACAAGAAGCGCACCCATGACTGCACCGCACATTTTATCCGCACCGACCTTTTGACTGCGGGCGTTCTCTCCAATCTACGGAAAGTGACGAGCTATGCGGCAAAGCATGAAGCCCGGTTTATGAAGCTGCTGATCGAGCAGAACGAGGACGGCGGCAAACGCCGGAACGCCGCCAAGAAAAAGGAACTGGAAGCTGCCGAAAAGCGTATCGGTGAACTTTCCGCTATTTTCAAGCGGCTGTATGAGGACAGCGTAAGCGGTCGCATTTCTGACGAGCGTTTCACGGAGCTTTCGGCAGACTATGAAGCCGAACAGCAGGAATTGAAAGAGCGTGTTGCCAGAATACAGGCGGAGCTTTCCAAAGCACAGGAAGCTACCGTAAACGCAGAAAAGTTTATGAACATTGTCCGCAAGCACATGAACTTTGAAGAACTGACCCACACCCTCTTGCGTGAGTTTGTAGAGAAAATCGTTGTGCATGAGTGCAGCTACGATGAAAACGGCACACGCAGACAGGATATTGAGATTTACTATTCTTTCGTCGGCAAGGTGGACTTGCCCGAATGACCGCCCGCCCTATCCGATACCAAAGACAAGTATCGGATAGGAAAGGCAAAATTTTTTACACTTCTATTACTTCTTTATCACACATAAGCAAAAGCCCTGTGTTCCCCGCAGCCCCGCATGGGCCGGATTTCCCGACTCGTCAAAGCCCACAAAAACACAGTTCGTGTATTCCCGTTCTGCTGTCTTGCGGTTTGTGCCATAGACGCGGCCTGTATGAAAGCAGAACGCAAGGACTTCATCGCAGACGCCGCGCCCCGCCAGATATTGATACGCTTTGAAGCTATCGCCGCGCGGCGGTAATGCAAAGCCGCTGTTCTTTTCCTCAGTTACAGGCGGAGAGGAAAGAAAAGGCGCATCCGCGCAGACGATCTGCACCGCACGGACAAAATCATACCCCTCTACTTTTATGAGGTACTGCACCGCCGTTGTTCCTCCCACGCCCCTGCTGTGCCAATTCCATTTCCCATTGACGCTCACCTTCAAGCTGTCATGGCCGCAGTGCGCATACTCCGTACGCCCTACACGTTTGAACTGTTCAGGCTGGTGGCGCAGCAAAAAGGCCAGCGTATTCACCTCTTTGGCTGCTCTGACTTGTTCTTCCGTTACATATGGCTTCACTCGTTCCATCTCCTTCTTTTAATTTCTATGTATATACAAAAAGTGCAGTCCAAAACTTGAACTGCACTTGATTTTTCTGTATTCTCTTTTCCGCCTGTATCTTTTTACGGGTTTGTTTGGGGGTGGGTTCGGGAGGGGAATATTATAAAAATATTCTCATGAGACCATACACTTCCCCCATGTTTGAACTATTAAAATTTGTCAACCGAAAGTGGTAAATGCGTCTGTTATTTTGCTTCAAAATGCGTTATAATGATTAAAATTAAACCATGCCTTTAGGTTGTTGGATGCTGCTATGGATTTGACAGACAAACGTGGAAAAAGCGTGGCACAATGCGCTTTTATACGCACTTTGAAAGGTCTATAAGGACGTATTTTAACCTTGTTTGACCTTTCAAGAGTACGACTTAAAATCCCTCGGTGGCAACACCATACGGGTTCGATTCCCGTCAGCAGCACCATAAAGCAAAGCGAAAGGCATGCCGCACGGGCATGCCTTTCGCCGTCAGAAGGGAAAACCCAATATGCGCGAATTTGTCATCACCGATGCTTCCATGCCCCGTTTGGACTCCGCGCTGCTTGCGCAGTATCCTCAGCTTTCCCCCGGCAGGCTGCACAAGTATCTGCGTGAAAACAAAATCAAGGTGGATGGAAAAAAGCTTCCTCTCTCTGCACGCCTGCCACGCGGCAGCACCGTGCGTGTTTTTTTGCCGAATCTGCTTCTGGATAAGCCGGACGGCCCGTTATTTCTTTCCGCAAGGCCGGAGCTGTGCGCCGTTTATGAAGACAGCGACGTCCTGGTTGCCGACAAGCCCGCCGGACTTCCTGTAACGGATGAAGACGGACGCACTGCCGACACCCTCATCAACCGCGCGCTCCTGTACCTGTATCACAAAGGCGAATATGCGCCGGAACGCGGCTGGACTCCGTGCCTCTGCCATCGGCTCGATACCGGCACGTCCGGTCTTGTGCTCATTGCCAAGACGCAGCAGGCTGAAGCGCTTCTGCTGCACCTTGTAAAAGAGCGTATGATCGAAAAAAAATACCTTTGCGTCACCTATGGACACCCCTCGCCTGCGGCAGCAACACTGCGCGGCTATCTGCAAAAGGACGCCCGACAGGCGCGTGTGCGTATTCTGGACACACCCGCGCCCGGAGCAAAAGATATTGTGACAAAATATAAAACGCTGGCTGTCAGCGGACGGCTGGCTTTGTTGGAGGTTGAACTCGTCACGGGGCGCACACATCAGATACGCGCGCATTTGGCCTCCATCGGCTGCCCTATCCTTGGAGACGGCAAATACGGGAACAACGCGGCCAACCGGGAACTGAAGCTCAAATATCAGGCTCTGTGCGCGTACAGCCTTCACTTTCCCGCGTTGCCGGACGGATCGTGCGCGGCGCTCTCCGGCAAAACGCTGTATGCTTCCCGGCCCTGGTATTATGCGCAGGTCCTGGACGGAACGCTTAAATAAAGCGTTCCGTATCGCCATCTCCGCTGTTCACGCCCCATGTTTTGAAAAAACAAAAGCCGCTCCGTCCGCAACGCACAGAAGCAACTTGCGGACAGGGCGGCTTTTTGCACAGCTTATATCAACGAAGCACTGTTTCCCGGCACGGTCTGTACGAATTCCTCATAAGTGTACAGGCTGTTGAGCACCTCGCACAGCGCTTTTTTGGAAAGGCGCGGCGGCAGGCCAAGGCTTTGCAGCCAGGCGCGCCGCACGCCCGCGCTTCCCTCTGTGCCGGAAAGGCCCAGTTCGTACAGGTCGGTATAGGTGATGGCGCGCCCTGCGCGCTTCGCCTTTTCCCGCGCGCCCACGGTCTGCAGTGCGCGCAGTATCGCTTCGGACGGCACACCCTCCACGCCCAGCACGCCTTCTTTCGAAGGCTGAGCTTTACGCCGCTCTTTCCCTGCGATGGCCGGAACATATGCATTTTTTACACATATGCCCTGCGCCAGCTTATTGACATAATTGCGGATGCGGAACCCGGCGTCATCGGAATCCGTCAAAACGATAATGCCCCGCTTTTTGCCCAGTTCTACAAGCAGACGCTTTGTCTCCGCATTTTTAAAGACCGAAAATCCATTCGTCGTAAGAATGAGCCCATCCACCAAATCCGCCAGCTTCACCGCGTCATACTTGCCTTCTACGACGATCACTTCTTCCACGCGCAGCTTCTTCATCGCCGTTCTCCGATCTGCATCACTTCGCAAAGAGCCGTCTGCAGCAGCACCGTTCCGTCTGCGGCAGATGATTTCAACGCGGCATCCAGCCCCAGCAGCACACTGAGGATGTGCTCCAGCTGGGCGCGGGAATAATGGGACGCCGTCTCACCGGATTTGCGCAGGCGGTAATCGCTTCCCCGGTATGAAAAATCCTTGTGCACGGCCGCGTAATTACGATGTGCCGCTGCGCCGCACTTCACACGGTACATATCTACAAACGAGCCGGACAGCGCCGCCGCAATGGCAATGGGCTCATTTTGCAGTTCCAACAGCTGAGACAGCTTGGCCATCGCCCGTGTTTTATTGCGCGCCGTGACAAGACGCACCATTTCAAACACATCCGCTTCGATGCTCTGGGTGCCCATTTGTGCGATCAATTCAGGCGTGATCTCTCCATAATCAGCCACAGCCGCCAGCTTGCTCAGCTCGCTCTCCAGCGCAAACAGGTCTGTCCCACAGCGTTCCACCAGCTCAGACGCAGCGCCCGGGGACAAAACCACTCCCAGCTCCCGGGCTTTTTCCACAGCAAACCGCTTTGCGTCCTGAGGCCCGGGCTTTACAAGTTCTGCCGTCAGCCCGGCCTTCTCCGCTGCGCCGATCAGCTGTTTGGCCTTTTTGGAGAGCTTCGCCTTGTCGTCTTTAAACACTGTGCTCATCACAAGCACTGCGTTTTCCAGACTTTGCATCAAGTCGCAAAGCGCCCCCACATCCGCCTCGTTCATCGCGGACGGCTCCAGCATCGGCAGTTCAACGATGCGTTTTGTACCGAAAAATGATATGGTGCCCGCAGCAGCCACGGCTTCCTCAATAGACGGAGCAGGGCCTTCAACACGCGTTACCTCCGCATCGTCCTCCTGCTTTGCCAGCAGGGCCAGCGTTTTTGCGGCGTAGCTCCGCACAAGATATTCCTCAGTGGAATAGTAATAATAAACGCCGTGCCGCAGCGGCTGTTCCAGCGCTTTTTTAAGATTCTGCTCGTTTAAAACCATTTGTTCCCCTCTTTGATCGTTACAGACGCTCCCGCGCGCAGACAGATATCCGCAGGGCCGTGGAACTGTGCCCGGGGCGCATCCTCAAGCCATCGATACCCTGTCCGGGGCAGGATCAGATGCGTGCACGCCAGCCCATCCGGCCGTCCTGTGCCCGCAACATAAATGTCAAAAGGCGGATAAGAAGAAAACTCCACACTGCCGCTGGCGATCCCCACGCGGTATCCGCACACCTCAACACAGGCAAAATTCCCCTTCGCCTGATGCTTTACATAAATGATTATATCATGGAACGGTGCGAGAATGGTACTGTTTATGATGCTGTTCTGTGCACTCAAAGCATCCTGCGCATGCAGTTTTTGTGCCAGTGCAGCCGTATCACCCTCCATGCGCAGATCCACCAGCAGATCCACCTGCGTACGGTTGTATTGTTCCAACACCTCCCGCACATCGTCCGCATTTGCTTCCGGGCCACGGAACAGGACCGCAGTTTTAAGCCCCTGCATTACCACCAGAGGCGGATTGGCCGCACTGCCTGCAAGCTCCATGCGCACAACGCCGCTATCCGCCGCCGCGTATGCCAAGCCTGACAGCATTACAAACGCCAGACAAGCGGGCACCGCCCGCCGTACAGGGACATGCAGACGCCAGGCTGCCCAGCCAAGCGCACAAAGCAAAAGAGTCGCGCACATGGCAAAGGCCCCGCTCACATGCAGAAACGCATACGGCACGGACGCCGTCCATTCCGCTACGGCCAGCATCCAGCGCAAAAGCAGCGCGCAGCCCAGACCCGTCAGCTTTGCCAGAAAACCGAGCCAGGGCACGCCCGAACACAGCGCCGCTGCAAAACCGAGGCCCACGACAGCCGGCATAACAGGCACTGCAAGCAGATTGCTTATAACGGAAAGCAAAGAAACTCCTCCGCCGATGGCAATGAGCACGGGAAGCGTGGTCAGAGACGTCGCGGCCGGCACCGCGGCAGTCCACAGCAGCTTCCAGCCCAGCCGTGCTGCGTTTTTTCCCTGCGCCGCGCTGCCGGCGCGCCAGCGCCTGTGCGCCGCCGTCACCCAAAGCACCCCCAACGTGGCCGAGAACGAAAGGAGCAGGCTTACATCCACGGCAGCATATGGGTTCTGCAGGCACAAAAGCAGTGCCGCCAGGCCCAGCGAAGTGAGCGCGTCGCTTTTCCTGTTAAATAGAGCGCCCCCGTAGAGCAGCAGCATTGCCGTACCCGCGCGCACAACAGAGGGTGTAAAACCCGTGAGGCACATAAAAGCCAGAGAGGAAAACATGGCGCAGGCGCAGGCCAGCCTGCGCCGCCCCATACGCCGCACCGCCGCATAAACGAGCCCGCCCACTGCGGACAGATGCAGACCGGACACCACCAGCACATGGGACAGCCCTGCGCCCCGGAACGCGTCCTTCACCTCATCCGTCAAAAGCGCACGGTCGCCTGCCGTCATTGCCGCGGCTGCTCCCGCATAAGGCTGTGCCAGAACTTTGCGCAGCGCCATGCTCAACGCCGCCTGCACCCGTTTCGCCCGAGCCCAAAGCGCACCGCTCTCCCCCTGTGGCAAAAAGCCGTCCAGATATTCTCCCGCCAGAAAAATGCCGTCTGCGTAATTGCCGTATGTATATTCGTTTTCTTCCAGTTCCGCGAACTCCACGCGCGCAGAAAAGCATTCGCCCGGCAAAGCCTGCGGCAGAGAAAGAAAATACACCCGAAAAGGGCGCACAGCCATGCCGTTCACTTCGTCCACAAGAACACCGGCCCGAACGGTATCTTCAAGAAAGCCCGGCGACGTTTCCACAACCGCTGCGTGGATCTCCGCCTGTGTTCCGGCGCGCGCCTGAATGGGAGCCATCATCCATGTAAACGCCGCCATGCGCAGCAGCAGCGCCGCGCCCGTAACGGTGCATGCCAGCACGGCGTGAGTGCGGAACCGTCCGCCCAATTTCCAGGCTGGAAAAACGGCCGCAAGAAAAACGGCCGCCAGCGGCCCAAAAGCCGCTGGCGGCAGAAAGGCTGCAAGCAGTTGTATTACAAGATATAGAAACCCGGCGCAGGCAAGCGGCCTTTTCATACGGGACTATTTGAAAAACAGGGGCAGCGGCTCCAGATAAATGATATCCTTACGGTCTGCCGCGTCGCCTTCCGCCAGCACAGCCGCGCGCGCCACAACCGTGCCCTTGCTCTTGTTTACAAGCGTTTCCAGTGCATGCAGGCTGCCGCCGGTGCTGATCACATCATCCACGATGAGGATGCGTTTTCCATCCATGGAATCCAGATCCTTACGGTCGATGACGAGCTTCTGCACGGCCTCGGTCGTAATGGAAACATCCTCCACCACAACAGGCTCCTCCATGTAAAGTTTTGGGCCTTTCCGGGCCGGGATATAACGTTTGCCGCTCTGGCGGCTCATCTCGTAGGCCAGCGGGATACCTTTCGCTTCGGCCGTAACGATAATATCAAACTCCGGCACTTTTTTCAGCAGCGCTTCGGCGCAGGCCACAGTAAGCTCCACATCACTGAACATCACAAACGCGGCAATGTCCAGCTTTTCATTCACCGGGCACAGCGGCAGCTCCCGCGTAACGCCGGCAACATTCAGCGTATAAGTTTTACGCATAATTCATTCTCCTTTTTTATGATCGGCGCGCGTCACTCAACCCGGCGGCCATGCCAGGCTGCGCTTTGCCAACACATGAAAATGCAGATGCGGCACGCTCTGTCCGCCGTCCCTGCCACAGTTCGTCACAACGCGGTATCCGTTTCCAAGCTCCAGGTCTTCGGCCAGCCGGGCAATCACCTCAAAGATATGCGCTACCACAGCGCTGTTCTCCGGCGTAATGCCGCCAGGCGAAGCGATGTGTGTTTTGGGGATCACGAGAAAATGCACCGGTGCCTGCGGATCGATATCATGAAACGCAAGCACGGTGTCATCTTCATACACCTTGCTGACAGGGATATCCCCCGCCGCCATCTTGCAAAATAAGCAGTCCTGCATGAACGCTCCCTCCTTCTGTGTTCTGTTTTCCCAAAGAACGCCGCGCCCCAGAATGGGGCGCGCGTCTTTTTTCTTTTAACGAACGGCCCGTTCAGACCAGGGCAGCCTTGACGATGCCCGGCACCGCGTTCAGCGCGTCGTCGATGCGGGAGGTGTCCTTGATGCCCGCCATCGCGAAATCGGGCTTGCCGCCTCCGTTGCCGCCGGCCACAGCCGCGATTTCCTTCACCAGCTTGCCCGCCGCAAGGCCGCGCGCCTGCGCCTCCTTGCCGACAGCCACAGCCAACGTTGTCTTGCCCTCGGCTTCGCCGATCACCGCAGTAACAGACGCGGGCGCTTTGTCCCGTGCATTGTCGCACAGCTTGCGCAGCGCATCTGTCGCAGTCCCCGTCAGATACATCGTGAAGATCTTTATGCCGTCCACGTCCTTGGCATCCTCAAACAAACCGCTGGCCTTCATGGCCGTCTGCCTCTGCTTAAGGTCGTCCAGTTCCTTCTGCACGGATCTCAGTTCTGCGGTGAGCGCAGCCGCGCGGGCGGGCAGGTCGTGGATATTGCTTACCTTCAGCGCGCCCGCCGTCTGGTTGAGCATATCGGATTTTTCATCCAGCAGGCGCAGCACGCCGTAGCCTGTTGTGCCTTCGATGCGCCGGATACCCGCCGCCACGCTGGATTCGGACAAAATCTTGAAGCAGCCCAGTTCGGCCGTATTGGAAACGTGCGTACCGCCGCAGAATTCCGTAGAAAAGCCCTCCACATCCACAACGCGCACGATATCGCCGTATTTTTCTCCGAACAGCGCCATAGCGCCCAGCTCCTTGGCCTCCTTGAGGGGCATCACCTTGATGTGTACGGGCAGCGCCTCGAAGATTTTGGCGTTGACGATCCGCTCCACCTCAGCCAGTTCCTGGGGCGTTACAGCGTTGAAGTGCGTGAAATCGAAGCGCACACGCTCGTCGTCCTCATACGAGCCGGCCTGATGCACATGAGCGCCCAGCACTTCTCGCAGAGCTTTTTGCAGCAGATGCGCACCTGTATGGTTGCGCATGATCGCATGGCGGCGGTCGCGCTCCACAGAAGCGATGACCTTATCGCCTGCCTGCACCACGCCGTCCAGCAGCGTACAGGTATGCACATAATAACCCTTCGGCGTCTTTTTACAGGCCGTCACCGCCAGATGCGCGCCGCCCGCCGTTGCAATCACGCCGGTATCGGCTACCTGACCGCCGCTCTCGGCATAGAAAGGCGTGCGGTCCAGCACCACCAGAACGCCCTCCTTCGCACCGTCGTCCGTGGACACGGCATCCGTCAGCTCATCGCCGTCGGACAGCGCCACGATTTTGGCCTCAGCCTCCAGCGTGCCGTAACCCAGAAATTCTGTGGCCGAAGCGTCCAGCGCGCCGAACAGATCCGCCGTCCAACCGGAAATGTCACGGCTCAGACGGTCCTTGCGTGCCTTTTCCCGCTGCTTTTGCATCTCGGTACGGAAGCTGTCCTCATCCACCTCAATGCCGTTCTCAGCAGCGATCTCCTTGGTAAGATCCAGCGGAAAGCCGAACGTATCGTTCAGCTTGAACGCGTCAATGCCCGCCAGCACGCGGCGCTTGCCCTCGGCAGCGGCCTTTTCGATGTTGTCGATGAGATTCGACAGGATATTCAGGCCCTGGTCGATGGTGCGGGAGAAGCGCTCCTCCTCTGCGGATATAGTCTTTTTGATATAATCAGCATGCTCCACCAGCTCGGGGTAGGCTCCGCCGTTTTCGCGGATGACGGTATCGCACAGCTCGGCCAGGAACGGGCGCGTAACCCCCAGCATACGGCCATGGCGTGCGGCCCGGCGCAGCAAGCGGCGCAGTACGTAGCCACGGCCCTCGTTGGAGGGCAGGATACCGTCGCTCACCATAAACACGGTGGAACGGATGTGATCGGTGATGACACGGATGGAAACGTCCGTCGCATGGTCGCGGCCGTAGGTCTTACCCGTAATGCGCTCCACATGGTTCAGGATATTGTGAACGGTATCCACCTCGAACAGGTTTCCCACGCCCTGCATCACGCAGGCCAGGCGCTCCAGGCCCATGCCCGTATCAATGTTGGGGCGCTCCAGGCGTGTATATGTGCCCTTGCCGTCTGAATCAAACTGGCTGAACACCAGATTCCAGACCTCCATATAACCTGTCTCTTATACACATCTCCGAGCCCACGAGACGCTACGCTATCTCG
>OJQI01000843.1_pt1 | contig 14770 bp, 10 predicted proteins | sample 1598711 | NCBI WGS metagenome assembly OJQI01 (sample SAMN03922505, study PRJEB24848) | human gut metagenome | isolation source: stool sample | host: Homo sapiens | place: Germany | collected 2011-11 | reverse complement strand
CTCACGACGGAGGCCACATTAAGTGGCCTCCTGTTCGTGCGGAACTCGCGATAAAGTTCATATATGGCGGCAGGCGCCCGCCCCGCCCCCGAGGAGCATCTCTCATGCAAAAACTGTCGTGGGGTAAAGTCCGAGGTCAGTGGCGTTTTATACCGAGAAATTCAAAAAAGTGGAAAATTCATTACATATTTGCGTTGACTTTAGGTAACTAAAGTTTCATACTCCTTTTCAACCACTGGGGGATGTGAACACGCACGGATCGTTCACATCATGATTGAAGAGGATTTCTTAGACATGTTCACGCATCAGCTAAACATTATCAGCGTAGTAATTATCTGATGCGGGTTAGCACATACAGCTAGCCCGTACGATAACGGGCGGCTGATGAAGATGAGGGCCGTCGAGCGCAACCGACGGCCCTCATTTTTTATGTCTAGGAAGTTCTTTTTAGAGGAGGAAATGTAATGAACGGAGTTTTGCTCATGGTTGTGGCCGCGGCGGTGCTCGCCTGCGGCTATCTGGGCTATGGCCGATGGCTGGCCAACAAGTGGGGCGTTGACAAAGAGGCCCTCACGCCGGCCAAGCGCATGAAAGACGGCAACAGCTTCTCGCCCGTCTCCGCCTTCACCGCGTTCTCGCACCAGTTCAGCTCGATCTGCGGTGCCGGCCCTGTTACGGGTACGATCGTCGCTATGGCCTTCGGCTGGCTTCCCGTCGTGCTCTGGGTCCTCGTCGGCGGCATCTTCTTTGGCGCCGTCCACGACTTTGGCGCCCTGTACGCCTCGATGAAGAACAACGGCAAGTCCCTGGCCCAGCTCATCGAGAAGTACATCGGCAAGACCGGCCGTCGCCTGTTCCTGCTGTTCTGCTGGCTGTTCTGCATCATCGTCATCGCCGCTTTCACCGACATGGTCTGCAAGACGTTCATGTTCACCCCGGCCGTTGACGCTTCTGGTGCTGCTACCGGTGCCATCGACTTCACCAAGTCCTATGCCGCTGGCTGCGCTGGCACCATCTCCATCCTGTTCACCTTCGTCGCCATGGCCTTTGGTTGGGCCCAGAAGAAGTTCAACCTCACCGGCGCTGCCGAGTTCGTCACCGGCGTGGTACTCATGGTCCTCATGTTCGCCGTCGGCATGCAGTTCCCGGTCTACCTGGACAAGTTCCAGTGGTTCGCCGTCGTCATGGTCTACCTGGTCTTTGCCGGTGCCATGCCCATCCAGATGCTCAAGACCCCTCGCGACTACCTCACTTCCATCATGATGATCGTCATGATTGTCTGCGCTGTCCTCGGTATCGTCGTCCTGGGCGCTAACGGCCAGGCCACCATCACCGCTCCGGTCTTCACCGGCTTTAGCAATGCCTCGGGCATGATGTTCCCGGTCCTGTTTGTCTCCGTTGCCTGCGGTGCTCTCTCCGGTTTCCACAGCCTCGTTTCTTCTGGTACCTCCTCCAAGCAGGTCGAGAAGGAGCAGGACGCCGTCAAGGTCGGTTACGGCGCCATGATCGTCGAGTCCTTCGTCGGCATCCTTGCCATCATCGTCGCCGGCATCATGTTCTCCGACATGAACACCGCCGGTACCGGCGCCCTCAACGCCGGTGTCGCTTCCACCCCGTTCCAGATCTTCGCCGCTGGCATCTCCCGCGGTATGCAGGCCTTCGGCGTTGACGGCACGCTCGCAACCGTCTTCATGACCATGAACGTTTCCGCTCTGGCCCTGACCTCGCTCGATGCCGTCGCCCGCATCGCTCGCACCTCGTTCTCCGAGTTCTTTGCCCAGACCAACGACGCCCTGGCCATCGAGTCCAAGGCCGGCTACATGAAGGTCCTCGGCAACCCCTGGTTCGCCACGGTCGTTACCCTGCTTCCTGGCCTCGCCCTCGCCTTTGGCGGCTATGCCAACATCTGGCCGCTCTTCGGTGCTTCTAACCAGCTGCTCGGCGGTATGACCATGATCACCCTCGCCGTGTTCTGCAAGTGCACCGGCCGCAAGGGTTGGATGCTCTACGTGCCCGTCGCCTTCCTGCTCTGCTGCACCTTCACCTCGCTGGTCCAGAGCGCCATGGGCTGCATGACCGCCGTCCAGGCCTACGGTTTCTTCGGCACCATCCCGGCTACCGCCACCACGGCTGCCGTTTCCGTCGCCGCCACCAAGGGCCTGCAGCTCGTCTTTGCCGTCCTGCTGATGGTCCTGGGCCTTATCGTTGCCGTCAACTGCCTCAAGGAGTTCTTCGGCAAGGAGGCCGGTTCCATGCCCGACGAGGAGCCCGAGTGGTCCGAGATGGGCAAAGTCGAGTATGGCCGCGCCGCTGCCGCCGAGGCTCCCGCCGACGCCGAGGCTGCCAAGGCCTAGTCAGCTTGATGGACTAACCGTTCCATCCATATGACTCGGAAAGACCGGGTCCGCAACGACGCGGACTCGGTCTTTTTTCTTGCGAGAACGGGTGATGCAAGGGCGCCCTCGCAGATGTTTTGCGTGGATAGGCTCGCGCGTTGTACCATATAGACGTATATGTGTGCATATGAAAGGGGCCCCGTGGCCAAGACGGTATATTCCGATAACCAACAAAATGTCGATGCTCTGGCTGAGCGTCTGAGCGGACAAACGTCGCTTTCTGCCGAGCGGGCAAAGCTGGTTGCCTACGACCTGCTTTGCCGCAAGGCACTCAAGATTAAGTCGAGCGCGCTGGCGCAGATTTTCCGCTCCGTCGATAAGGAATGCGACACCAAGGCGATGCGCGACGAACTCATCGCGGCAAAGATCGTTACCAAGATCGAGGGCAGCGGCATTAACGGACGTCCGGCGTTCTATACCATTCATGCCGAGATAAGTGATGCTCAGGAGCAGCTTGCCGAGGCTGTCGAAGAGGCCGTCGAGGACGTTGTCGAGGCGCCCGCTTCGGTGGAAACGGCCCCGCGCGAGCATGTCGATACCGACGAGCTGCTCGATGAGAACGTCGTTCGCGCCTTTACGGCCAAGGCCGGCCGCGGCGGTTTTGGTGGGGGCGGCAAGCGCGATGCTCAGCGCCGTGCCCAGCAGGAGCGCTTCCGTCGTGCCGTGGCTCAAAAGGATGAACTCGATACCGAGACTGTTGTGACCGAGGTTGCCGCTGAGTCGCAGAAGCCCGCGAAGGAGCAAAAGCCCGTGGAGGCCCAAGAGCCCAAGCGTCGTCGCGGTGCTCACTTTAAGGCTGTGCAGCAGGATGTCGCGCATGAAGCTGAAGAGCCTTCCGAGGTTGCGGACGATGTTGAGGAGTCTGCCAAGAGGGCTCCGGGTTCGTGTCGTCCCGGCCGCGGTTTTGCGGGACGCGCGTATCCCGTAAAGCGTCAGGAGAAGGGCGAGCCGGCTTCGACCGCTCAGGCCGATAAGGCCGAACAAACTGAGAAAACCGTTGAGCCGGTGGCTTGCGAGCAGCAACCTTCCGAGTCGCAGCCTGCGGCCGACGCCGAGGTCAAAGCTCAGCAGTCCGCTGATAAGCAGGCAGGGGAGAGCGCTTCGAGCAAGCCCCGCCGTCGTCGTCACCGTGGCGGTCGTGGCTCAAATGCCGAGGCCGCGGCCGAGAAGGCGGCGACGCAAAGTAAGGATGCGAAGGCTGAGGCCCTGGTGGAGCAGCCCAAGCGCCAGCCGGCGAAGGGGGACAAGCCCGAGCGCTCGCAAAAGGGTCCGTCCGCGCCAAAGCAAGAGCGCAAAGCTCAGGCGGATTCCAAGCGCAAATCCCAGGCGCAGCCCAAACCGACTGCAAACGATGCGGCCGCCCAGCAGCCTGAGCCGCCCGCTCATGGCGAGGTTTCGGCGTTTTCTCTGGCCCGTGTCCTGGGCAGGCAGCTGCTCAAGGTCGTTCCCACGCCTACGGCGCTCTCCAAGATTAAGGAGCAGCAGACTCAAATCGTTAAGGTCGAGGGCAAGGATAACAAAAAAGCTCCGCAGCGCACTCAGCACAACGAGATGTCCAACCGCAAGATTGCCGAGGAGATTGCGATCATCCAGGCTTGGATAGAGCAGAATCGCGGCGCCGACACGCCGGTCGCTTCGCGTCGCCAGCGCGCCTACCAGATTTTTAACGATGAGAAGGCCTTTGACGGCAAACACGGCGAGCGCCTGATTCGGCGTATGACCGAAAAGGGCATCAGCATGCAGGCAATCAAGGTTGCTCCCAACCGTCCTGTGCACTTTACGGGCTTCTTTACGCTGGGCGCCGACAAGCCGTTCATTATGGTCGAGAACCTGGACACCTATGACGAGATCGTCAAGCTCCTGCGCGGCCGCAAGCACGCCAAGCTTTTTGGCACCAAGGTGGGTGGCGTGATCTTTGGCGGCGGCTGCAAGGCGAGCGTTTCACACGCACTGGATGATTATCTGGCCGAGATCGGCTATCGCTTTAACTATGTCTACTACGTGGGCGACATCGACCGAGAGGGTGCGCGCATTGTCGAGCAGACCCGTAATGCCAATGTTGTTGAGATTCGCCTGCATGCCGGTATGTATCGCGCCATGCTCGCCGAGCACAAGCGCCGCGTGAAGGCCGGCGGTGAGTGCGAGCCCGCGGCTGCCAACCAGGGTGTACCGCAGAACCTGGCGGCGACGATCAAAGATCTGCCCATGGTCACGCGCGTGCAGTTCCGCAACGTGCTGCGCGAGGGCGGACGCATTCCGCAGGAGATTCTGATGACCGCCGACTATCGGGATGGCGACTCGGGAAGCTTCGACCGCATGCTGAACAACTAAATTTCGCCGGCCCCGGGAGAGCGTGGACACCGGCTTAGGTTTCCTGCTCTACAGTCCTGCTCACGACGGAGGCCACATTAAGTGGCCTCCTGTTCGTGCGGAACTCGCGATAAACTTAACCCCCGCCCCGGAGCCCAGCGGGCAATCATCGTTGTACCTATCACTGATACCAATAAACCGCTTGCATATCGTCTGTTGGCTTGGCACGGTACAATGCTTGTGGCTTTAAATTTATAAATTAGTGGGGTTAATTCATGGCAGAATCTCGTGCGGAGCGTAGGGCTCGTCGTGCTTTGGTGGAGGCGGCTGAGGGGTCGAAGGAGGAGAAATCTTCTACGAAATCCAAGTCTTCCAAAACTGCAAAAAGCAAATCGACCAAGAGCAGAGCTAAGGCCAAGCGTCCCGGCTCTCGTCGGGGTGAGGACAAGTCACCTCAGACTCGCACCAAGCGCCCGCATAAAGATCCGGTTTCGTCTGCACGTAAGGCTGTGGACCCCAAGTCTCCCTGTTCGATCATGAAAGCTTGCGGTGGGTGTACGGCGCTCAATCGTCCTTATAAGAAGCAGCTCGCCGCCAAGCAGGCTGCTATGGAGGAGCTTTTTTCTTCGCTTTGTGAGCGTGAGGGTATCGCCGTTGATCCTATTCGCGGTATGGGCGTCACCCTGGGCGACCCGGGTAAATATCCTGCGCCGCGTGGCTTTCGCCATAAGGCTGCCACTCCCTTTGCTCCCGGTAAGGAGGGCGCTGTCCGTTGCGGTTTCTTTGAGCGCGGCACGCACAAGATCGTTGCCGTACCCGAGTGCCCTGTCGAGGCGCCGGGTGCCCGTCAGATTCTCAACGGCATCGCACGCGAAGCTGAGCGTCTGCATATTCCCGCCTTTAATGAGGACAAGCATCTTGGTTTGCTTCGCTATGCCGTCGTCCGCTGCGGTTGGCGTACCGACCAGGTCATGGTTACGCTCGTGACCGCCCAGCGTGACTTACCGCATGCGCAGGAGTTCTTTGAAGCCGTGGCGGCACTCGATCCGCATATCGTCACCGTTGCCCAAAATATCAATGGCCGTCCCGGTAACGCCATCTTGGGCGAGGAGACTCGTATCGTCTATGGCGCCGAGTGCATGCGCGACCAGCTGCTCGGTTGCGAATTCGATATCTCCCCTACCGCGTTCTATCAGACCAATCCGCAGCAGACCGAGCTACTCTATCAGCTCGCGATTGACGGCATGGACCTGCAGCAGGGTGACATTCTTATGGACGCTTACTGCGGCAGCGGCACCATCGGTCTGTGCGCCGCGAAGGATGCCCGGGACAGAGGTGTCGGCATTATGCTGCTCGGCGTGGAGCGCAACCCGGCGGGCATTGCCGACGCACGTCGCAATGCCGAGCTCAACGGCCTCACCCGCAGCGCTTGGTTTATGGCCGACGATGCCACCGACTACATCCTAGATGCCGCCGATAACAACGAGCGCGTCGACGTCCTCTCCATCGACCCGCCGCGCGCCGGCTCAACGCCCGAGTTTCTTGAGGCCGCCTGCGCACTTAAGCCGCGCCGCATCACCTATATCAGCTGCAATCCCGTGACCCAAGAGCGCGACCTACACCAGCTCCTCGACGGTGGCTATCGCCTGCTCAAGATCACGCCGGTCGACATGTTCCCTCATACCGACCACACCGAGACCGTCGCGGTCCTCGAGCGCCGCTAATTCTCCGGCACGGGAAAGGGGGCGGCCCGCCTGGACCGCCCCCTTTCATTGGGCATATGAGTCTCGTTACATCCCCTTGCGCAGGTCGCATACGCCGGCTGCCGCCATCTCGCGCAGCAGCGTCTCGCGGTCGCGCGTCACGATCAGGTCCAGCGGGAAGTGAATCTCGTCGAGCAACTTGCGGGCGTGCTCGAGCTTGCCAATGGCCATACCAATGTGGGCATCGGTCGACACACCAATACCCACGCCCAGCTCGGCGCAGCGCTCGGCAATCTTGCGGCATACGGCCCAATGCTCAGTGTCGGCACCGTGCTCAAGACTATGGTTATTGATCTCAATGATCTTGTGCTTGGCCTTGGCCGCCAGCAGCACCTCATCGATATCGAACGGCACGCCCGAACGACCCGTATGCCCAAGCATGAACACCTTGGGGTGCTCCAGGGCATTGATGTACATCTGGGTCGTTTGGGTGAGCGTCGCGCCTTCGGCAAACTGTGGATTATGCACGCTTGCCACCAAATAATCCAAATTACGCGTCACCAAATCGAACAGCGAATGCTGGCGACTGTACGAATCGCCGGCAATATCGAGCGACACGGGAATGTCCTCGCCAAACAAGCTTCCGTCCAGCGAAACGATATCGACCTCGGCGCCGCGAAGCACCAGCACGCCGCTCCAAATGCGCGGCCAGATATCCTGGTTAATAAAGAACTGGAAACTGCGCAGGTCGTTGGGGCAAGCCGTAACCATAGAGCTCAGATGGTCGGCAGATCCGAGCACCTGCAGGCCACGTTCCGCCGCCCAGTACACATTCTCCTCAATGGTTGAGTACGCGTGCGCGGAGAACAGCGTATGAGTATGAATATCACAAGAAAGAAGGTAGAGCATCGGGTCTCCTTATCCGGTATGGCCGTCGCGTATATTCATTGTACGCATAGCTTTCGGCAGTCGTAAAACTGCTTCATCCCAACCACACAACGGCACAGACAACGGGGTCTGGCTTTAAACCAAACCCCGTTTCACGTAAAACATTGTAAGCAGAGCGCTTTACTTTTAACGATACTCGTCGGCCAGCTGCTTCCAGGCGGGCAGTGAGTTAACAATAGTCTTGTAGCTCACACAGTAGCCCAAGCGGAACCAGCCCGGCATACCAAAACTGTCCGAGGGCACCGCGAGCAGCTCATACTTCTTCGCGCGCTCGCAGAAAGCGTTCGCATCGGGCTCCAGCGCCTTCACCCACAGGTAGAATGCACCATCCGGCTCAACATAGGTGTAGCCGTACTCCGCTAGTGCATCGGTAAGCGCGGTGCGGTTGCGTGCATAGGCCTCAACGTCACTCGGCTCATCGATGCAGTCGATAATTACGCGCTGGAAGAGCGCCGGCGCGCACACGAAGCCCAGCGTACGGGCGGCACCCGCAACAGCCGGCATCAGACGCGCAGCCTGCGGATTGGTGTTGGGAACCAAAATCCAACCCACGCGCTCGCCCGGCAGCGACAGCGACTTGGAATACGAGTAGCACACGATGGTGTGCTCGTAGATCGAAGGCACCCAAGGCACCTCGGCGCCATAGACAATCTCGCGATACGGCTCATCCGAGATGAGCATAATCGGGTTCTCGGGATCGCGCTTGGCGTTGACCTCGCGTAAAACACTGGCCAGTCGCGTCAGCGTGTCGCGCGTATACACGGCGCCGGTCGGGTTATTCGGCGAGTCGATGATGACGGCAGTCGTCTTATCGGTAATCGCCTTGAGCACGTTGTCCACACTCAGCTGGAACGTATCTTCATTGGCGAGCGCCTCGACACACGTACAGCCGGCTTTCTCAATCCACACGCGATACTCCGGGAAGTACGGTGCAATGACGATAACCTCATCGCCCGGGTTCGTAACGGCGTTGAGCGTGCAGGTGAGCGAAGCCGCGGCGCCCACGGTCATAAAGACATCCTTGCCCTCATAACTCGTACCAAAGCGGCGGTTGAGCGACTCAGCCACGGCGGTACGGCACTGCGGCAGGCCCGGTGCGGGCGTGTATCCGTGCAGCTGGTCACTCGGCAGCTCCAAGGCCTTCTTAATGGACTCCGCCACGGCAGCGGGCGCCGGAACGCTCGGGTTACCCAGCGAAAAATCGAATACATTTTCCGCACCAATCTGCGCCTTGCGCTCAAGGCCATAGCTAAAAATCTCGCGGATGATGGAGCTTTCCGCACCGCGAGCATACATAGTTTCGTTGATCATCTGTTCCCCTTTCGCATAGGCGCTATTGTACGCTTTAGCCGAGCAAAGCGCCGCAGCAATGTTGATTGGGAACAGACTTAAATGCGTGAAAACGCTCATTTAAGTCTGTCCCCAATCAACAAAAAGAAAAAGCCTCCGCAGGTTTCCCCGCGGAGGCTTTCACCACAAAGACTATTTGTCGTCGTCAGTGTCGGCACCGGCATTGACGGCACGGTCATCATCGGCAGTCTCGGATGTGGCTTCGGCATCCTCCTGCATAGCCGCCTGCGCAAATGCCGCGGCATCAGCCGCCAGCTCCTCCTCGCTCATGCGAGGCGCACGCTTCTTGGTCGGCATGCCGGCCGCCTTAGCGTTGCGCTCCTCTTTGGCCGCCAGGATATCGCCCTCACGCTCAAGGTAGGCGTCCCACTTGTTGTCGAGCAGGGCGTTTACGGCGTCACCCTCGACGGTCTCACGCTCAAGCAGCACCTTCGCCATCAGGTCAAGCTGATCGCGACGGGCATCCAAAATCTCGGCCGCACGACGATGGGCCTCACGCATAATGCGCTGAACCTCGATATCGATGCGGCGCGCCGTCTCCTCGGAGTAATCCTGATGATCGGCGTAATCGCGTCCCAGGAATACCTGGTGCTGCGCCTCGCCAAACACTTGCGTGCCCAGTTCCTCGCTCATGCCCAGGCGCGTGACCATCTCGCGTGCCATCTTGGTCGCGCGCTCCAGATCGTTACTCGCGCCCGACGTGATATCGTCGCACATGAGTTCCTCGGCAACACGACCGCCCAAGAACACGGCAAGCTCGTCGAGCATCTCGTTCTTGGTCTTGAGGAAGTGGTCCTCCTGCGGAAGCTGCAGCGTGTAGCCCAGCGCCTGGCCGCGGCTGACGATCGAGATCTTGTGAACCGGATCGGAATGCTCCAGGATGTGACCCACCAGGGCGTGGCCGCTCTCGTGGTAGGCGATCGTGGTGCGCTCGGCCTCGGTCATCACGCGACCCTTGCGCTGCGGACCGGCAATCACGCGCTCCATCGATTCCTCGACCTCGTCCATCGAGATCACGGAACGATGGCGGCGGGCAGCCAGCAGCGCAGACTCGTTGAGCAGATTTGCCAGATCGGCGCCGGTGAAGCCAACGGTCATCTGGGCGAGCTTCTCAAACTTCACGTCCTCGTCCATCGGCTTGTTCTCGGCATGCACGCGCAAGATCTGCTCGCGGCCCTTCACATCCGGACGGTCAACCGTAACCTGACGGTCAAAACGACCGGGGCGCAGCAACGCCGGATCCAGGATGTCAGGACGGTTGGTCGCAGCAATCAGGATGACCGACTCGCTCTCCTCAAAACCGTCCATCTCGACCAGCAGCTGGTTGAGCGTCTGCTCGCGCTCGTCGTGACCGCCGCCCAAGCCAGCTCCGCGCTGACGTCCCACAGCATCGATCTCATCGATGAAGATGATCGACGGGGCCTGGGACTTGGCCTCCTTAAAGAGGTCGCGCACACGGCTGGCGCCGACACCCACGAACATCTCGACAAAGTCGGAACCCGAGATGCTAAAGAACGGCACGCCCGCCTCGCCGGCAACGGCCTTGGCCAGCAGCGTTTTACCGGTGCCCGGAGGGCCCACCAGCAACACGCCACGCGGGATCTTGGCGCCCAGTTTGCGATAGCGGTCCGGATCGCTCAAAAAGTCACGGATCTCCTCGAGCTCCTCGACTGCCTCGTCCACTCCGGCAACGTCTTCAAACTTGACCTTGGGGCGTGTGGCCTCGTTGGTCTTGGCGTTGGTCTTGCCAAACTGCATGTTCCTGTTGTTGGCGCCCATCATCTGGCGCATAAAGTAGAACATGATGGCGATCAGGGCGATCGTCGGAAGCACGCTCATCGCCAAGTCGCCCCAAAAATCGGGGTCGTTGGTGTTGACGATATACTTGGTGTCGGGGTGCTCCGCCATAAGCTCGGCAAGCGAATCGGAGCCGACATAGGTCGAGGAGAAGCTCTTGAGCTCGCTCGTATCGCCCTTGTCCTTCTTCGTCTTCCAGTAATGACCCGTCACGCTTCCGTCTTGAACCGTATAGGTCAGATCTTCGACGCGATCCTGCTTAATGGCGCTGACCATCTCGCTCGTCGCGAGCTTAACGGTATTGCTGGAGCTGGCAAAACCGGAGCCCATATTAAAGAAGGCATAGCCCAGAAGCGCGCAAGCCAAAAGAAAATACAGCCAGCCCGTACGCGTGGGCTTCTTGCCTCCGGGCATCCCCGGGATCTTAGGCTCCCGGGGAGTCTGGGAATTGTTGTCGTTACGGTCGTCGGGCATCTTACGAATAAACCTCCGGTTTCAAAATGCCCAGATACGGAAGGTTGCGATAGCGCTCGGCATAGTCGAGGCCGTAGCCCACCACAAAGGCATCGGGGCAATGGGTTCCAACATACTTGGGCGTGATGGCCGAGGTGCGGTCCTCAACGTCCTTCCACAGGAAGGCAGCGACCTCCAGCGAGGCGGGCTTGCGGCTCTCAAGGTTCTTCATCAGGTACTTGAGGGTCAGGCCCGAGTCCAGAATGTCCTCGACGATCAGCACGTCGCGACCACGGATGTCGATATCCAGGTCCTTAATGATACGCACGATGCCCGAAGACTTCACACCGTCGCCATAGCTCGAAACAGCCATGAAATCGATGTTGGTCGGCAGCTCGATCTTGCGCATCAGGTCGCCCATAAAGACAACGGCGCCGCGCAGGACCGCGATCAACACCAGATCCTTACCAGCGTAGTCGCGCGTAATCTCCTCGCCCAGGCGAGAAACGATACCTTCGATATCCTCCTGCGTAAACAGAACCTTCTCGATATCCGGATGTTGAGAAGCCATGACAACCCTTTCTTGTGCTTAATCGCCCACACACCGCCGTATGGACGCGAACTACACATTCTAGCAGCGCACGGGGTATATTTTCCAGCCCGCGCATCATCAGCGCGGGAATACCGTCAACGCCGCACAGAAAAGCTGGTGCGAGAAGCTAATCCGCATCAACCACGCGAAGCAGATAGGCCACACGCGTCGCCGCCGTGCACTTAAAGCGTTCGTCCGTGCGAACTCCGACGACCCACACCACGGCACCTCCCGGCGCCGTCCTCACCATGGGCACGCCGGCGCGCTCAGAAACGGGAATGCGAGCCTCACCTAGCAAGTCGGATACCTTCTTGCTTCGGCCACTCATCCCCAACGGGCACATCACGTCTCCCGGTGCGGGACCGTCTACCCACAGGCGCGCCAATCGCGCCTCGGCAGGGATCTCGCCACGCGAGCCCGCCAAGATTCGCTCGCTATCGCTGTCGGCAAAACCCAGGGCAGCCGCGTCCACCAAAGCCGTCACTTCTCCGGCAGCCGCAAGCTCACGGGCGCGGCGCACGATGTCGCATCCCGGCTCAACGGCCATCGGCTCTGCGACCAGCACACGTCCCCCGCCCAACGGCAAACGCCCGGGTATGGTGATCCAATCCGCGACCAGGCCCTCACGAGCCGCCGGTGCCTTAAACGCCAGCATGCCAAACTCTACGCGTGCGTCAATCCCCGCCGGAAGCGTGACCGAGCCGGCACCCTCGGCAACGCAGGAAAGAACTCGCTCCACATGTCGCATCTCTGGACGAGCGTCCGGATCGATGCGCTTAATCGCCAGCCGCACGATGCGCCGCGCGATTACCACCTCGGCCGCAGCAAGGCGCCTGGCATCGAGCACCAGCGCGCCCGCCGCCTCTTTGCGCAAACAGCTTCGAAACGCCTGTGCCGACAGCTGGGATAGAAACGCATCTTCGTCACCAAGGATCTCACAGGCGGCGCCAATCGTCTTGCACACGCTCGCATTACGCTGCGCCACCACCGGCATCACCCGATGGCGCACGTAGTTTCGCAGATACGAGACATCCTCATTGCTCTCATCTTCGCGCCACGGCTGTCCATGTACCTGTAGATAGCCCACGAGCTCGCCATGAGTTAAGTCGAGCAAGGGACGCACCACGATATTCCTTCGGCGGGGAATGCTCGAAAGCCCAGCTGGACCCGACCCCTTAATGGCGTTCATCAAAAATGTTTCCGCGCGGTCCGAAGAGGTATGGGCAGTGCAGATGCGTGCCGCCGTTCTCGGCGCCCCCGTCTTGGCGCAAAGCTCGCGTACATACCTTCGCGCCGCGGCATAGCGCACCTCGCGCGCCGCTGCCTCGATATTTCCCGACTCCCCATCAAAATAAGCGTGCTCCACACACAGCGGTAAACCATATTGCGCGCAAAGCCCGCGCACAAAGGCCTCATCGCCGTCGGACGCCTCGCCTCGCAGATGGTGATTTACATGAAGCACATGCAGGCGCTCGCGAGCAATGGGGGCAACGCCGCGTCCATCTTGGATATCCAACTTTGATGTACACGCCATAAGAAGCAGTGCCGTCGAGTCCGCACCGCCTGATACCATGAGCACCACAGGAGCAGCCTGCTGCCTCGTTCGGGTCTCATCGACTGCCCCGGGCACGGCATGGTGTCCGTAATGCTGTGATACCGTAGGCATTTGCTTCCTCCTCTATTCGTCCGCACCCATTGTATCCTTTGGAATCTTATGTCTCGTCTGCACCTTCATATCCTCGGCAGTGGCTCTAAAGGCAACTGCGCACTCATCGAGGGCCCGCAGGGGCTCATTATGGTCGATGACGGACTGTCTCGCCGCGAAACGCTCAAACGCATGGCGGAACTCGGACTGTCGGTAGACGACGTGTACGCCCTTGTTGTCACCCATGAACACAGCGACCACATCAAGGGGCTTGAGGTATGGTGCAAGCATTGGAATGGCCCAGTCTTTTCCAGCAGAGGAACGCTCACGTCCAAAGAAAGCCTCGCACATCTACCTGTCGAGGAATTCGACCCAGGTGACGCCCTCTCTATTGCCGGAGTCCACATTCAAACATATTCGACATCCCACGACGTCGTTAATCCCGTCGGCTACCGGTTTGACGCTCAGGGTGATTCAATTGGCTTTGCCACCGACACCGGCGAGTTGTCGAAGCATGCCATCGATACGCTCAAGGACTGTCGCATTCTCGCACTCGAAAGCAACCACGATGTAACCATGCTGCGTCAAGGCGACTATCCTCGCTTTCTTCAGGAACGTATCCTGTCTGTAAAAGGACATCTCTCCAACGATCAGGCCGCCGATGCCGCACGCGCGTTGGTAACCGATCGCACCGAGCAACTTATCGCGATGCACATTAGCCAAGACAACAATCGCCCAAGCCTGACCGTCAAAAGCTACGCAAGCTCCCTCGGCGCAACACTCGACAACGAACTTGGCAGCGCCGCCACCCGCGTTGAGGGGCTGCATAAACTCACAATACGTCCCGCCGGGCAATATCGGCCCATGACCATTCAGTAGGCCAGCCCAAATAGAAAAGGGGGCCGGGAATCACTTCCCAGCCCCCTTAACGCAGGCACCGATGCTAATAGCCGATAGCGTTAGTCAATGGAAATCTTCGTAACGTTCTTCTTCTCGACAATCTTAGGAACCGTAACGGTAAGGATGCCGTCAGCGTACTTTGCAGAAAGGCCCTCGCTCGAAGCATCCTTCAGGTACACACCGCGCGTCGCGCTGTACGAGCTGAACTCCTTCTGCAGGAAGTTCTTACCCTCGTTCTCCTCGTCTTCCTCGACATTCACGCTAATGGACAGACGGCCCTCGTTAAGCTCGACATCGATATCGTCCTTGGCGACGCCAGTCAGATAAGCCTTGACCTCATAGCCATCGCCCTTATCCTCAACGTCAACGGGGAACGCCTTAGAGGCAATCGAGCTGTTCGCTAGGTCGCTCATATCATCAAAGAGATCAAACAACGAGCTAGCAGAGGGACGAACACCAAAGACCGAACGATAAGGAACCATGCTTGCCATGACTACCACTCCTTTAAGGGACTGCCGAGCCATCTTCCAGGTGGCAGGGACTTCGTTTGACGCTCTAATATATGCCCAACGATTACGTATATATACATTTTGCTATAAAGTTTTTTAAGTCTCTTTCTATAAGCATATCTAAGTCCTGTCTCTTATACACATCTGACGCTGCCGACGATATGCAG
>OJQI01000803.1_pt1 | contig 15394 bp, 8 predicted proteins | sample 1598711 | NCBI WGS metagenome assembly OJQI01 (sample SAMN03922505, study PRJEB24848) | human gut metagenome | isolation source: stool sample | host: Homo sapiens | place: Germany | collected 2011-11 | reverse complement strand
CAATAAAACAACAAAAACAAAAGAATCAATCATTCATATTTTCGATCAAAAGGAAATGTCCGGAATCGCCTTGCATATGAAATACAAGGAGATTTCCGGACTAACAAGGAATAAATATGTTCTTTTTCGATGGTATTATCTTGTTCGGCTGTACTCGTACAGTATTTTCCCTTTTCCATTCATCAGATAAAAGGATAACTTACTATCTTCCATGCTGACTACAGTGAACCCGGCTTCCAGATTACAGAACTTCGTACCCTCGACAGTCTTTACCTTACGGGAAAGTGAACCGGATGTATTTACCAGATAGTCAACCTTGCTGTCAGCAGGCTGGATGTGCTGGAAGTTATGAATATGACCACAAAAATACATATCGACACCATATCTGTCCAACAGAGGCTCCAAACGTTTACGCATATCGGCACGTTCACTTTCCTCTTTCGGCGTATCGGCATAGACAGGATGATGGCCGATTACGATCTTCCATTTCTCAGCAGAAGAGGCAAGCGTTTTTTCGATCCATTGAAGCTGCTCTTCCATATCCTGTCTGCCGGCATCGGGATATTTCTCCGTATCTTCACGGTATTTGTCAATCAGAGGCGAAGTATCTATAAATACCAACAAGGCTTTCTCATTTTCACCCGCCTCCACGACTTTTGAGTAATAACGGGAAGGGACGATCCAACGACGGCTTTTCTTGCCGTAATCCAATACCGCTTGCGTATTACCGCGATACTCATGGTTCCCGTTGACGGCAAACCACTCCAGCATCAGCTCAGGATGGCTGTAAACAAGCTCGTAGTTTGTCATCCACAACGGATCGTCGACACTGGCTACCCCCTCGAAATGATGAGTATCCCCGGCCGCGACAATAAATTCGATGTCTATCTTTTCCGCCAGATTTCCCATCAACTCGGCAATCGTCTTTTGTTCGTAATAACCGTTCCGTCCCAAGTCGCTGACCAGATAAAAATTTTTGCTTTCTTCCGATACGGCCGGAACGTCGAATGCCTCCCCTGCTAAAGCAGGACCGGCAATATCCGTTTCCGAATTCGACGCTCCTTTCTGCTTACCGGCAGAAGTGCAGCCCCCGAAAGCGGAGACTGCGAACAAAGCCGATAAGGTCTGTAAATAAATTCTTCTATTCATCATGTTCTTTTATTTTAAACCGAAAGCTCCGAATTGTGCTTTCACCGCCGGCGAATGGTAAGTGACACCATTTACGGAAAGCCCGTTTGTCGAAAAGTAGGGAACTAAGTTGGCATCTGTTCCGCTATTAGCGCCTGCCAATACCGGAGAACCGGATTTGACATGGAAATCCCATCCTTCATCATATACATATTCGGTCAAAGCGACTTCGTTAACGGCAAAGTTTTCGAACAGCGGGTCCTTCAAATCATTTTCAGTAGCGATAATGCTATGCACATCCACTACTCCGGAGTTGTAATTCTTATGTTCGTAGTTATAACCGGCCCATGCATAGGCGACACCGCTTTCCTCTTCATATACAATATCGCTTTTCTGGCTGCCGGAAGCATAAAAATTATAATCGATCACAGACTGGTCGCTATAACCCTCTTCAGGGTCGTTCGGGTTCTTGAAGCTCGGGGTCATGGCACGGAACTTGCAATTTACCATCAAGTTGTTGAAAACATTCGCCAACACATTCTTTTCAGCATATACACAACCACCCTTCTCACCGTCGCGACGCCAACCGGCATTGACGATTGTATTATTGTAGGCCTGAACCTTAGCCTGGCCGCGCGTTTCGCTCTGGCCTGAACTGGACAGTTTCAATCCGTTAGTGTTCGGGCTGAACATGATATTACCGGCGACATCCACCGTACATCCGGCTTTTACATTGACAGCTTCCGCCCCGTCATATCCGTTGGCAGCAAACGTATTGCCAGCTATGATTGCCTGTCCGCCCATCAAATAAATACCGTCAGACCAGCCATTACGAAGAACAGAATTAGTGATGACATATTTCCCCTTGATATTGTTAGTCGTGATCTGCGGATAAGCGTCGTCACCGGCCGTATATACACCGTTGGCCGCAGCCGGAGAACCTTCCACCACTTGGCCACCCGTATATTCGATAACGGTATGGTCGATCAACATTTCCTCGCAACTGTTCGAAGCGACGATACCACCCCATAAGCCGGCAAACGTATTCTCTTTCGTGCGATTTTCCTCAGCTACGGAGAAAAGGACCGGATTTTCAGCTGTTCCCTTACAGTAAAGATTGCCGTCTACCGTAAATTCAACAGGGACATGGTTGGCTCCGACACCTTTGTCATCAAAGATAACCTGCACACCTTCCTCTATTGTCAGGGATTTACCGGCCGGTACTGTGATATGGCCTGATACCAATATGATGGAATTGGCTTTCCAAGTCCCCTCGACATCCCCCTCCACAGTCTCCGTATCTTCATTTCCACCCTGATTATTATCCGGATTAACAGGATCATCGTCACCACAAGCAGCCAAAGTCATGACCATCATGGCTGCACTCACTAATAATGCATTGAATTTCATAAAATAAATGCTTAATGTAAATATTAATATAATTGCTATGTTAAAGTTTATACCGGATGCCGAGCATAAATGACTGACCGTGCCATTCTTTCCGTTCGATCACATTCCCATTATGCCGGTCTGAATCCACACTCTCCGTATGCGGTCCTTTCTGAATGTAGCGCAAGAGCGGGATATCCAACAGGTTGGAGGCCTTGCCAAAGATACTGATGCCGTTCTTGAAACTTTTTTCTATCGAAGCATCCAGCTGGGCGTAGCCGTCCTCCCATATATCATCTTCATACCAGTTCGAAATGTCGCTCAGACGTTTTCCCGTATAGCTGGCAGACACCTGGCCCTCCCAGCCGTGCCTGGTCTCTTTGAAAAGCAGGGAGAGATTTGCCACATGGGCCGCCTGTCCGAACAGTGGACGGGACTGGCGCACCGACTTCACTTCCGATCCTTCCATGATACGCTTGTCTGTCGTGACCTTCGAATGTGTATAGGTATAGTTTGCCTTAATACCGAACCAGTTGAAGTATTTCATCACATCGACTTCCATCCCCAGATTCTTGGCGTCACCGAAGTTCATCGGTTTATAATAGGTATCCTGGCCTTCGTTCAACAACCCGTATTCGATAGGGTCCTGGATATTCTTATAGAACAGGCCGACCATAAACTGCTCGGAAGACTTTGGAAAAAATTCATAACGTAAATCGATATTGTCGGCAACCGTATGCTTCAAGTCCGGATTTCCCTTTTCCTTATAATCTTCATTAATGATGCTGTAAGGCACGATCTCGAAAAAGCTCGGACGATTGATGGCACGCGCATACGAGAAACGCAGGTTGGCATTTCGATGGATACCGTATTTGGCATGGAAACTCGGCAATACATCCGTATAGTCCTGGTTTCCTTCCAGATCAACATCGCGGGGAAATTTCAGTACATATCCCTGATTCGTATGCTCGACACGCACCCCGGCGATCAATTCCCATTCCTTCAAGGTATACTTCACCATTCCATATCCGGCACCGATCTTTTCCGTTGCATCGTAATTCAGAGGGTCCCCTATGTTGCCATAAGGACGGGGGACGAACTGTATCTCGTCAAAATTAAACCAGTCCTTATTGATATATTGCGGATTCTTGGAACCGGTAGCCGAGTTGAACGTATATTCATTAAAGAAACTGTCACGCTTCTTATCCCGGTACATACCTCCGGCCGAGAAATCCAGGATCGCCCCGCCATCCAATTTCAACTTATATACCAGATCGACATATCCGGCTTTGTCCTTATCCGAGTTATGTTCCCAACGACGTTTGGCCGCATCCGTAGTAGACACGTGGGAACCCAACAGATATATTTCCGCATTATCGGGCGTTTCGCTGAATGCTTTGGACAAGACAGCCGACCAGTTCAACCGCAACGCTCCGCCAGACAGAAACAAATGTTCGCCTTTTAAGGTCGAATTGATGATATACTGGTGGTTCCAACGCATACGGACAGCCCGTTCCTTTTCATCTTCCCCATCGCGCACTTCGGCTTCGCTCATATCCATATAACCGTTATACCAAGTCAGCTTATGGTTGTCGTTCAAGGAGTAATCCAGTTTGGCATGCACACCGATACGTGTCTGTTCCGATGAATAATTACGGTATTCTATCCCGTTATGGCTCGTTCCCGGTTGATAATAGAGCCGACTTTCCTTTCCCCGGCTGGTACTCAGAAAACTCCCCGCCAACATGACGCCCAATTTATCATCAAAAAAGCGGTCGCCATACGAAAGTCCGGCAGTCAGGTCCGGCAGCGGTTTCTTCCATTTCATCCGTAGGTTCGAAGTCGTAAAGTCTTCCATCGTCACTTTGTAATCTTCCGGTTTCCCCAACGCTTCGTAAGGAGATTTCTTTACGATACCGCCCCGGTTGAACGATTGGAAGTCACGACCGAAATACATCGCGTTATAACCGGTAGACAAGTTGGCCGTAAATTGGCGTTCGGAAGGAGCATCTTTCATGATCAGATTGACAGCGCCACCAATGCCGTCTCCCTCCATATTCGCCGTCAAGGATTTGGTCACCTCCAGACGGTCCAGCATCTCGGAGGGGAAGATATCAAGCGGCACAAAGCGGTTCTTATTATCGGGACTCGGAATCTTCACACCGTTCACCAACGTATAGTTATACCGTTTGTCCATACCCCGTAAAATGGCATACTGACCTTCTCCGCTACTGTTACGCTCGACCGTCACGCCGGACATACGCTGGATCACATTGGCAACCGTAATATCCGGTGACAGCTCGATCGCTTTCGCACTCATGACGTTGACCACATTCATCGCCTGCTTCTCAATCCCGCGGGCACCGGCTTCGGTACGTCCCGGATTGGCGGCTATGATCGTGACACCTTCCAGGTTCATGGCCGAAGGCTTCATGTTAAACAGTACATCCCGGCCGGACAGCGTGTTTACGTTCTGTTCCTGTGTCTCATAGCTGATATAACTGCAAACCAACGTGATGTTTTTTCCTTCCGGCACATCTTTCAGGACGAATGTCCCGTCCAGCCCGGCTGTCGTTCCCATCGCCGGATTTTCTTTCACATACACAGCAGCACCGATCAGTTCTTCGCCGGTCTGCGCATCCTTAACCCAACCTTTAACTGTCGCAGCGGTCAGATAAGCAGCCGGAGTCAAAGTCAAAAATAAAACGAGTAGTAATTGCTTCATTATTTGTTTTTCTTTTCCGCCGCAAAAGTAGAAGGTGCGGATAACAGCAACACTTCATTCTTTTTACAATTACGTTACAGGCAGAAAACAGAAGGAACAAAAAAGCTACATATTTAAACGATATCGACCGGTGAATCTACAAAAAGTCTTATATTTGCGAGTAAGAATTACACATAATAACGCATACTAATATGAAAACAAAGATTTCACTTTTACTTCTTGCCATTCTATGCAACTTCTCCGTATTTGCCCAGAGTGACTTCGACAAATATTTCGAAAAGAAAAGTCTCCGGGTGGATTTTGCCTTGAGCGGTAATCTAAAGTCACAATCGGCTGCTATCCAAGGGTTGCGTGAAGAACCGGTATGGGGAGGTCCGGTCAAGAACCTGATCGATAAGTTCAATTACGGAGGTTATTATATTAATGTCTATGACAAAGCTACGAATAAGCTGATTTACTCACGCGGCTTCAATACGTTGTTCGAAGAATGGCGCTCGACAGAACAGGCTAAGACAGAAACACAATCGTGGACAAACAGCGCTTCCGTTCCTTTCCCGAAAGTACCTATCTATGTCGAGATCACGGCACGCGACAAGGCCGACATGCAATTCCATCCGTTGCTGAAACAAGAGATCGATCCCAAAAGTATCTTCATCGACCGGGGAAAACTGAAAGCCAATAAAGTGCATCAGATACAGAAAAGCGGCGACTCGACAGAAAAAGTGGACCTTGTTTTTATTGCTGAAGGATACACGGCGGATGAACAGGAGAAATTCGTAGCAGATGCAAACAGGTTTACAGAAGCCTTGTTCGCGACTCCTCCTTTCACGACACGTCGAAACGACTTCAACGTATGGGCTGTCTGCCTGGTATCGGAAGAATCGGGCACGGATGTTTCGGGTAAAGGTATCTTCAAGAACACTGCCCTCAATTCCGGTTATTATACATTCGGTGTAGACCGTTATCTGACAACACCGGATATGAAATCGATCCGCGATGCCGTCTGGAACGTACCATGTGATGCAATATTCCTGCTGATAAACACAGATATGTACGGCGGTGGCGGCATGTACAACTTCTATGCCTGCGGGACAGCCGACAACCCACGGACACCTGTCGTCTTTACACATGAGTTCGGACATAGCTTCGCCGGCCTGGCAGACGAATATTTTTCTTCGGAAGTCGCCTACCAGGATTTCTATAACCTGAAATACGAACCGTGGGAACCGAATATCACAACTTTAGTCGATTTCGGCAGCAAATGGAAAGACTTATTGCCCGCAGACACTCCTATTCCTACCCCACTCGATGCCGGACATAAGGACAGAGCCGGCGTGTTCGAAGGAGGCGGTTACCTGTCGAAAGGCATTTATCGCCCGATGGATCACTGTATGATGCGCGACTACGCCCCATTCTGTCCGGCTTGCTCACGAGCCATTCTTCAGATGGTCGATTTCTTGACAGACAAGTAATAAAATCTATAGGCGCCCAGCAAACCGTAACCCATAGCTTTAGCCTCTGTAAAGCTATGGGTTACGGATGCCAAAGCATAGCTTTATGGTGGTCTTTTCTCGTGTCGAATGTCTTTTCGAACGGGAGTGTTGAAAAACGCCATGATTGATTATCTGTCATCTTTCACCGAGGAGACGAAGTGTCTGCTACGGGAAAATTCATTATAAGATATAATTATTTTAACCGTACCGCTTCCCCATATTTGCTAATATCGATCAATTTATAAGTATCGACCTTGATTTTACCGCGAATGAATTCGGGAATATTGAAAGAGAAGAGAGAACGTTCATAATAGTCCGTCTCTTTCTGAGGCAACAGGAAAGGTTTGCCGGGAACACCATTTGCACCCAGATAACAAATGTAAGGCCGTGTATACAGCCCGTCATCCCGACGACTGCTGAAAACGAACCACCGGCTGTTGCTGCTCCAGGAATGATAGCTTTCGACATCGTTGCTGTTCACTTGGAGAAGGGAATCTGTTTTACCTGTCAACATGTCCAATAGTCGCAAATCCGCATCCTTGTGCCAGATCGAGAAGTTGCCATAATCCGAAACCGTGTACATCAGAAAACGGCCATCGGGAGATACTCTCGGCAGCTTCGCGCTCCGTCCTTCCTCATTAGCGTTGTAAAGCGTATCTATCGTCTGGCCGAAACTCCGTTTTTCCGGATCGAAAGCTATGCTTTGCAGGTTGTAGCGGATTTCCCGATATGACTCAGGCATCCGGCACGCCGGTGCGGAACAGAAATACAACCGTCTGCCATCCGAAGAGAATGCCGGAAAAGTCTCCATATTCTCCTCCGAAGATAAATGGGGAGCTGTTACGATTTCATGTTTCTCCACATCATAGACCACGACATCCGATCGATTGTCGAACACTTCCACCCGGTTCGCATCCGAAAGGTGAAAATCCTGTTTCGTATCATTCGTCGAGAATGCAACATATCGCCCGGACGGATGCCAGGCGGGATAGACCAAAGCGGAAATAGTCCGTTCGGTCTTCGTATCCAGCTTCTCGATATCACCATCCGTCAGTATGTAGGTCCCGGCATGTAGCGCACGTTGGTGGAAAAGCATCCGATCCGGATTCTGCATACAGAAGGAATGGCAGTTCATACAATTATTATTCGTCTGCTTATTGTCGAGAAAGGTTTCTTCCGTAAAATCCTCCAGGCAACGCTGGTAAATCCCCATCCTGTTCCACATCCGGTAGCCTGGTGCGATACGGCGATAGACCAAATAGGGATCGATTTTATCTTTGATTACTTGAATGGAAAAAGGAGGATATCGAAACCATCTGTCATCTTTGCATATATAGATCCCGACCGTAAGGTTCCCTCCAACCGATGCGTCCAACAGCCGGCGCCACTTCTTCTCCGGGATTTGGAAAGAACCGTTATCCGAATCCACCCGTATTTGCTGATCTTTGCCGGAGAATAGGGCGATTGCTTCGCAAGGTTCTTTCAGTTTGAAGTTCAGCGGAGCGATATTACAAGGGACTGCGACCCCTTTATAATCGGGAAAGATTTCTATTTCACCTTCCGTTTCCTCCGCATCGGGCAATCCACCATTGCAAGAGAAAAAGAAAACCGTACAAAGCCACAACAGAGAATATAAATACTTCATAGACTATCCATTCAAATTCTTACAATAATAATAAAACCAAAAAGTGTCTCCATATTGCCGGTAAAGCCAAGGCAGCCCGTCTGCGCCATTCTTGATCTTCAGAATATCTTTCTGGAATTGTTTATAGCGTTGCACTATCTCAGGCCGGATGGAAACCCAGTCAAGGACAGAAAGGTCCTCAGTCGCCAAAACCAATGCCGCCTCCTGAAAATGAACAGGAAGGGACTGTCCCGGCAAAAATCTACCGGCATGGGACAGGAATATCTTGAACTTCTCCATTTCCTTCGCCAGCAGATAGGAACAACCTAAATATTCCCATGCAACCCGGTTTACGCCTGGTTCCGAAAGATGTCCAACCCAAAGGCTGTCGATGCCGGTCAGGCAAAGCAAATTGTCCGGCTGGAAGGCCGGTATTGTCTTCGCGGCAAGCTCTCCATCCTGCCCGATCCTTTCGGAATGACGAACATAGCCGGTATATTTTTCCGCCCAACGCCGATATCCCGGCAACCGGCCGAGTATACCCAGATACTTATCCGCCAAAGCAAAATCTCTCCGTATCAAGCTAATCTTCACCAATCGTTGAAGCATACGAGGGCTTCCTCCCCGCTTGGCAAGTGTCAGGCCTTCCATCGCATATCCTTCCGAAAGGCTGATATCCCCGATCATATAATGGATATCACTCAACAGGCAACTCATATAATAAGTCCGGTCCCAGGAAGCCAGAAGGCTTTGCGGCCCTTTCTGGTCATAATGGAACAACCGGTCGCCCAAAGCGCCCTTTTGAGCCAATGCCATATTCAAATAGTTAAGGCTGACATAATCCGTCACCTCCTTCTCCGGATGTTCGCGGATAATCGTGTCCCAGTCATTCCTTTGCTCCCAAACGGAAAACTCGTTCATCCGGTTGTTCCGGACTTCATACGGTCCGGGCAGACAAAATGCGGAAAAGCAAAACAGGACGACCAACAAACTGCCTGTAACGACAACTCCGACCGAACGCTTTCCTCTGGGAAGAAACTTCATCGCGAAGGCCGCCACCAATAGAGTCAAAAGCAAGACGACAAAACGAATCCAGATAAAATAGACATAAGAGTCCGGCTGCAACTGAGACTCCTGATACCTTTCCGAATAAATCCCGTCTGTCAACGGAATACCGGTAGCCAAACGAATACCGATATAAGTCAACAACACCCCAGCCAAAAACACAGCAAGCGAACCAGACCATTTCCTCCTTCGGCACAAAAGACTCATGCAAACCACGACCAGACCGTAAAGTGCCGCCAACTGGCCAGTCAAACCATAGACGAGAAACACACTCACCACACCATAAAACAACTGCACCTTCATTCTCCGTATACGGATAAAAACATAAGAGAATAGCAGAAGCAGGATCAGCCCGACCGTCCCGTCCAACACGTAAAAAGAGCTCGTATGGACCTTCAGCAATCCTAAAACAGGAAACAGGGCAAGCAACAAATTATATCCGCGCGGTGCGATTTCCTGTAAAAGTAGATAACACAAGAAACCGGCCACACACAAGAAAATACTGTTAACACACAAGACAAACAGGGAAGCAGTATAATATTGAACCAAAGCCTGCCCGACCACCGTACAAAAGCCACCGGGGACAGACAGCATATCCCGGATAACCACCCATTCGGGAATAAACAACTGCACCTCTTCCTGCCGTTGGAACGTGGAAGTCCCGAACGACCAAAAGAAAAACCAAAGTCCGATAAATACGAACAGCCAAAATACAAGCGTCCTCCCAGTCATAATCTCATCGTTTTCGTTAAAAGGAAATGAAACAAAAGAAGAGAGGAAGTCGCCTTTTGACGACTGTTCCTCTCTCCCCCGGTCTAAAGAGTAAAATTATACTTTATAGTCTTTCACATTCTACTTACTGCCGTAACCCGGGTTCTGTTCCAGCAGGTTATTAGCACCGATCAGACTGTAATGGATCGGGAAACGATTCAGGTTCGGATTGTTCGTCGCCTTATGATCCCACCAGTCTTCCGTCACATAGGCATCCCAACGGATCAAGTCCGTACGGCGGCGCCCTTCGGCCAAGAATTCCAATTGCCATTCGTCCAGCATACGGTATTTGTCCAGATTAGCAGCCGTTACAGGATCGGGATCGACTCCGTCTTCGAAATAACGCTTGCGGACTGTATTGATCAGATCGGCAGCCCCCTGTTTGTCACCGGCACGCATCTTGCATTCGGCCAGCATATAATAGATCTCGGCCAGACGGATCACAGGTACGTCCGGATCGCCTTTCCGCTTGAACTCTTCCTGAGTCGGACGCGGACTGCGTTTCGTCACACGTACCCCGGAGTTTTCTTCTGCCGTCGCAACCGTCGAAGGTAACGAAGCCACATCCGGATAAAGCGGATCTTTTCCGACCTTGGCAAAATAAGCGATCTGGTCGACAACCGTGATCACCTCTCCGGCATACTCGCGCGTACCCGTACAAACCCATTCCGGATTCAACGGATTCACCAATTCGCCAACGATAAACATACCGCGATATTTGCCATTGCCTTCATATACATAAGGTTGCTTACGGATATCCTTATCATTGAACTTCGCGTACGCTCCACCCAGCTTATATGGATAACGCTTACCCGTAGGATCGAGACTCGGCACCAGTCCGAGGGCATTGTCCGAACCGGAACCTTCCAGTCCACCCAGGTAGTTCTTATAGTTGTAAGGAACCATCATACCCCAATACATGGCATCCGTCTCGGTCTTTGCATTCTGACTGGGTACGGACCAGATCAGCTCAGGACAACGTTCGTTGTCAAATCCGAATATGTTCGTCCAATCCGTTTCCAATGCATACTGTCCGTACTTACCGTCGATAATGTCCTGACAGATCTGGGCGGCTTCGGTAAACATCTCCTTGCCGATATAAGACTTGGCATTGAAATACAAACGAGCCTGCAAGGCTGCACCGGCTGCACGATGGATCGAACCGGTTTCCATCCCTCCCAGTTCTTCTTTGATCGGAAGATTCGGAACGGCTATTTTCAATAAGGAATCGATGAAGTTAAATGTCTCGACATCCGTCGAACGTCCTTTCACTTCGCTCTGTGTCGTCGTGTACAAAGGCACCCCTCCGAAGAAGTCCAAACCGTCCAAATAGAAGGACGCTGCCAGCGTACGTTGCTGGTTCAACATGGATTCGCGCGTACCCTCTTCAAAGCCCAATGCATCGAAATCGACATTTTCCAAATCTTCCAATGCATCCCAAGCCAAAGCGACTCCCATCGCAAAGTTGGTCCAGCCCGTCTCGACACGCGTCATGTCTTCCGTATACTCATGATGATGGAATTTCTGATAGACGGCCCCGTCATACCAGTCGCTACCACGCGTAGGCAGACAGAACTCGTCCGTCCCCAGTTCCTGCAACAACCAACGCGGACTGTCGTGGGCAATGTACCAGCGCCAGTGAGTAAACGGACGGTTGAAACGTTGCCATACGGCATCTTGTGAGCTATAAAAAGTCTCCGGGACCACCTGCGAATAAAAATCAGGTTCGACACTACAGGAAGTAGTGCATAGCAGGCAGATCACTCCGGATAAAAACAATTGGAATATATTTTTCTTTTTCATCTTACAATCTTGTATTAGAAGTTAAACTGCATACCTAATGTCCAAGTACGGACGACCGGATAAAAATCGCTCCAGAACTTTTCCGTTCCTTTATCCCAGCCCGTGATATCCACCTCCGGGTTCATGCCGCTATAGCCGGTGATCGTGCAAACGTTACCCACCGTACCATAAATACGGATCCGGTCGATCAGGTTGTTCGTGTACTTCTTCATCGGAAGCGTATAACCCAGCGTGATCGCATCGATTTTCAGGAATGTACCGTCTTCCAGGAAATAGTCGCAAATCTGCTTTTCGCCCTTGATGTGGTTGAACTTGCCGTAAGCGTCTTTCAAAACATTCAGGTTGCCCTGTCCCTGGATGCCGTAATACATATTGATCGTATTATACACGTCGAAATCGATCCAGCTACGCAGGTTGATGCCTAAATCGAAGTTCTTATAAGTCAAGGTATGGCTCCACCCGATAATCAGTTTCGGAGTATAGTTGCCTATATACTGTTTGTCGTTCTCCGTTTTCTGTGCAGCCGGGATCACCTCGCCATCCTTGTTATACAGCAAGAAACTGCCCTCGTCATCGAACCCTGCGAACTTCCACATATAGAAAGAACCGATTGTCGAACCGGCTTCCATACGGGCTGCATCGCCCGGAGTTCCCGGAGCCACGAAACCATTACCGTTATGATAGGAGTTGTCACCCTCCAACGTCAGGATCTTTCCGGTATTATGGCTCAGGTTCATGCTGGAAGACCAAGTGAAATCTTTTGTACGAATAATGTCGCCACCGACTTCGAACTCCCAACCTTTACTTTCCATACTACCGATATTCTGCATCTGGCTGCCCTGCGTATAAGGTGGTTGCGGGACCTTCACACTGAACAGAAGGTTATCCACCTCACGCCGATAGTAGTCGAACTTGCCATACAAGCGTCCTTCGAAGAAAGAGTAATCGACACCCAAGTTCCACTCCTTCTTTTCTTCCCATCCCAAATTAGGATTGACATTTTGCGATTTACCGTATGAGTACGCCCATGTTCCGTTCGGCATCATCCAGTTCGTGTCCGAGCCTAACATATTGGCCATATAAGTCGCACTAAAGTCATTATTACCGGTCACACCGTAACCGAAACGGATCTTCAAGTCGTCCAGCCAGTCAAAGTCTTTCATGAACTCTTCGTTCGAGATACGCCATCCTGCCGTTGCAGACCAGAAGTTCGCCCAACGGTTGTCGGCCGCAAACTTGGAAGAGCCCTCATGCCGGATAGATGCGGAAAGCATATATTTATCCTGGTAGGAATAATTGGCACGGGCAAAGAAAGAGAACAGACGTTCCGTAACCGATTTGCCGGAGCTCATGCCGGCCTTGCCATCCGTCAGGTAGCTGCCTTGGCCTATATCCCAGTACTTGATGCCATCGACCGAGAAATTATAGTTATCCATACCGAAGTTTTCTCCGTTGACTTCAAAATAAGAATAACCGGCCGTTGCATTCAGATTATGTCCTCCTTTAAAGTCTTTTACATAGGAGAAATATCCTTCTGAAGTCAGGTTTTCCGTCTTGCTGAAAGCCAGGTGGGCATGCCCCTTACGCGAATTGTCAATCTCGCTTCGGTGTGTGCTGGGCCAATATTGGTGCAATTCCCATTGACGGTTTTCATACCCGACAACCTGCTGGTAATTCAAACCCGGAATAGGCTTGATATTCAACTTCAGGTTTACTTCCGGCTTGAACCATTTATCCAATCCGTAGTAATCTTCCAGCATGGCATCCGCAACGACGTTATAGTCCAACGATTCGTTGATCCACACGTTATAGCCTGTTTCGCTATCCGGATCGTACGGCGAGCGGGTAGGGTTGTTACGCATGGCTTGCTGGAAATTCGGATAGTGGTTGTTACGGGCAGCCTGGCGATAATCCACGGCCGGACGGACTTCCAGCCAATCATCGAACAACTTGAAAGATGCGTTCACACGTCCGCCATAATCCTGACGTTCGTCCTGCAACGCGATACCCTGGTTCTTTTCATAGAAGAAAGAAGTATAAACCTGTGCCTTTTCCGTACCCATTTCCAATGCAAGATGGTGTTTTTGGGAGAAGTTGCCCTTATTAATCAACTCATCCCACCAGTTTGTATCGGAACCGTAATCCGTACCGATATTATGTTCGGCATATTCACGGCCGGACAACATTTCGGGAGCATTGTAGTTTTGTTTTTTCGTAAACTCGTTGCTGTACGTGAGTCTCACTTTCCCGTTCGTATCCGAGCCGCTCTTGGTCGTAATCAGGATCACACCGGCGGCTGCACGTGTTCCGTAGATAGCACCGGCAGAAGCATCTTTCAACACATCGATAGACTTGATATCATCCTGCGTCAACGAACGGATATCGCCACCAGGAAAACCATCGATCACGATAAGAGGAGCTTTTCCTGAATTGATGGAAGTCATACCGCGAAGCTGGAATGTCGTACCGGAATTGGCACTTCCCAAGTTGTTCATCACCAAACCGCCGATCTTGCCTTGCAAGGACGCCGAGATATCCGCCCCGCTCACACCGACCATCAGGTCATCGGCCTTCAACGAGGTGATGGCGCTGGTCACCTGCTTCTTGTCCAAAGAACCATAGCCGATCACCACAACTTCTTCCAATGCTTTGGCATCTTCAACCAGCTTCACATGGATGGTTGCCTGGTTGCTGACCTTCACTTCCTGGGTCGTATAACCGATAAAGGAAATCACTAAAGTCGAGTTGTTGGGAACATTCTGCAAAACGACCTTTCCGTCCATATCCGAGATATTTCCGTTCGTAGTTCCTTTCACAACAACATTAGCTCCCGCTACCGGTCCCATTTCATCCTGAACCATAATTGTCACGGTCTTTCCTACTTGATCAGGCACTGCATTCTCTATCCGATCCGAGGTTAACAATTCAACATTCTCACCAGCCGCAAATACTCCTGTCGTCAGACAAAAGAGCAGTCCGCAAGTGACTTTCGATACTCGAGATATTGAACCTTTCCTTCTTAGAGGATGGCCACAATTCTGTTTTTGTTGCATTTTCTGTATTATTATAAAAAGGTTAATAATAAATCGATCTAAGCCTGAGGCTTATCACACTCTAAACAAGACTTAAAGTCTTTCTGTCAGTTTTCTCTATTCCTATCTCATAGGCCTATATATTTAAGTTGTCCATATAAACTATTTTTAATTAATACAGGCAGTTAAAATGACTATAGTCTTAATAGAACTACGGTATTTGTTTTCGGATTTTATGATATGGTTTGAATATTAACAGAAGTGGATATAGGTCTTACTTTTCATCCCCTCAAACGAAGTTTTTCAAATAAATAAGTATATCTGCAGTAGTACATTATAAGCAGTTTGAGAACTTTCCAATGTC